>Ga0256407_10000066_pt1 | contig 252890 bp, 211 predicted proteins | sample RumenRJG_04DNA_FD_193489 | JGI IMG/M metagenome (GOLD analysis project Ga0256407, IMG submission 193489) | Bovine rumen microbial communities from Lethbridge, Alberta, Canada - RJG_04 | ecosystem: Host-associated > Mammals > Digestive system > Stomach > Rumen | place: Canada: Alberta...
TACCAGAACACATGATGGAATGTGCCGGCCGGAGTGATCAAAAGGAACGGGGAGGCCCACAGAGAGGGCGAGGCGGCTCCGCCGTCCGTTCCCGGAATGGACTCGATCGTTCCGATGCTCTCCGGCTTGCAATCGAAGGGGAAGAAGCGGAGCGAGCACCAGGCTTCGCCGATATGGGCCTGGGCCTTCAGGGCGGGCCAGGCGCGCTCCGTTCCGGATTTGACGACGCGCCTGACCGGGGTGAGTTCGAAGAGCAGTTCGTCGCAGACCGGGCCGAGAGCGTCCCTGAACGGGACGAGCCACGATTCCGGGATCGGCAGATCGCTGAAGAGGGACGGATCGGACCATGGGTCCTGAGGCCGCGGTATGCGCCTGTACGGAACATGGTCCGAAATCTGCCGGGCTTCCTCGGCGAGGACATCCATGTCGACAGCGGCGAGTCGGTTCGTGATCGCCTGCACGGCGAGGGCGAACGCTTCGTCGGTCGGAGGCGAGCCGGGGTGCTCGGGCGGCGGGGGAAACGAAAGGGGCTCGAACGCCTCCTCAAAGGGAATCCTGCGAAGGAGGCCATCGCGGAAGTCCTCGTGCTCGATCTCCCACAGGTCGATTCCGCACCAGGTGATGTTCGCCTTCGGGATCGCGGCCCAGTCCGCCAGTTCGAACATCGTGTCCCACTCCCACTTGCCATTCCGGAAGCGCGCGTCGTGTTTCAAGGTGTAGGTCTCGAAGTCGTCCCCGTAGTCCGGAAAGACCCAGAACGTCCGAGAATGGAGCCGGAACACGACGTCGCGACCGAAGGCGCAATCCGCCCCTTCGGGGGAGACGGTCATCGAAACGCCCACCCAGACGTCGTTCGTCCGGCCTTCCGTCGAGACGACGAACGAGGGGATCACGGTCAGGCGATTCGTTTCGGCGAACGCGAGGATCCGGGTGCGGACGGCTGCGGGCAGCGCATCGCGGAGCCGGCCCTGAAGCCGCCGGCCCTCGTCGGGGACTCGTTCGGGAAGATGGTTCCCGGAGTAATGCTCCCGGGCGGCATCCACGCGCCGCTCGAACGCCTCGTAGTGGGAGTCGGCGTCCGTCTCTTTCGCCATCGCCGGGAGGGCGATGGCGAGCGCGAGCAGAACGGCGGCGGAACGGCGCATGGGGGCGGCGGGCTACAGGTACTTCCTCGGGTCCGCGATGCGGCCCTCGATCGCCGAGGCGGCGACGGTGAGGGGGGAGGCCAGGTAGATGGGCGCGGTCTTGCTGCCCATGCGGCCGATGAAGTTGCGGTTCGTGGTGGAGATCACGACCTCGTTTCCGTGCGTGCGGCCGAAGGTGTCCACTGGGCCGCCGAGGCACGCGGCGCAGCCGGGGGCGGAGACGGGGATGCAGCCCGCCTCGGCGAAGATGCGCTCCCAGGTCTTGCCGCCGATTTCGCGCGTGCGGATCGCCTCGGCGACCTCGACCGTGGCAGGGACGAGGAAGGTGTCGATCGCGACCTTGCGGCCGTTGAGGACGCGCGCGGCCATCTCGAAGTCCTCGATCTTGCCGCCGGTGCAGGAGCCGACGTAGGCGCGGTCGAGCTTCACGTCGGCGCAGTCGGCGGCGGGCGCGTAGCGGTCCGGGCAGTGGGGCCTGGCGACGCACGGGACGAGCGTCGAGAGATCGTAGGTGTACTCGGCCTTCACGGGCGCGTCGGGGTCGCCGACGAGGGGCTCGAAGGGCTTGTCCGTGCGGGCGCGGACGTAGGCGAGCGCCTTGTCGTCCGCCGCGAAGATGCCGTTCTTGGCGCCGGCCTCGACGGCCATGTTGCAGATCGTCATGCGGTCCTCGATCGAGAGCGAGGCGCAGCCGGGGCCGGTGAATTCGAGCGCGCAGTAGGTCGCGCCGCCGGTGCCGAGGTCGCCGATCACGCGCAGGATGACGTCCTTGCCCGCGATGTAGTCCGGCTTCGTGCCCGTGAGGACGATGCGGATCGTCTCGGGCACCTTGACGAGCATCTTGCCGGTGCCCATCACGAAGCCGGCGTCGGTGTTGCCGATGCCGGTCGAGAAGGCGCCGAGCGCGCCGTGCGTGCAGGTGTGCGAGTCGGTGCCGACGATCGTCTCGCCGGGGCGGACGTGCCCGAGCTCGGGGAGCGCCACGTGGCAGACGCCGCGGTAGCGGTTGGTCCACGGCGGGTAGAAGTAGGGCAGGTCCTGCTCCTTGGCGAAGTCGAAGAGCGTGGCGACGTTGCGGTGGGCCTTCTCGTCGCGCGTGTGGATGTAGTGGTCGGGGATGATCACCACGCCCTCGCGGTCGAAGACCTTGGCGTATTCGCCGAACTCGCGCTTGAAGATGCCGATGGTGCCGGGGCCGCAGACGTCGTGGGTGAGCAGGACGTTGATCCGGGCCCAGATGTTATCGCCGGGCGTGACGGACTCCTTCCCGGCGGCGCGGGCGAGGATCTTTTCGGTGAGGGTCTGTTTCATGGTTCGCAGGTTCGCGGGTTCGAACGGTCGCCGTTTTGCGGATTCGTTCGGACGTAGGGCGGCCATTCTACCACGCCGGCTCCGGAAAGAAAAGCACAATGCGTTTTGGACGCGGATCGATTTTGGGGTTTCTTTTTTCCGGGGGGCGTGGTAGACTATAACCCACTTTGCGCGGGCGCCCCCCGGGGCGGCCGCACGGGGGCGACAGGTTTCGACGGAACGGTTGAGGCCGCGGTCGCGTGCGGGGGAGCCGCGTGTACCCCTCAATTCTCACGGAAAACTCAAACGCCAACAACGACGTTCGTCTCGCGGCCTAGTTAGGCCCCGACGCTGATCCTCCGACGCCTGCTGAGAGGGGAAGCGTCATTCAGCAGGCTGGACGATGCCCGGGTGGCCGGGGCGCAGTCGACACCTACGTGGCCGCTGGCGCATGAAGTGGCCCGCCTCCGGGCAGCTTCCTGGGCGAGACCCAAACGGAGGATACGCACGTAGACGCCTCGGTGGCTCCGCTTCGGACGTGGGTTCGATTCCCACCGCCTCCACCATCGCCGGCCCCTCCGCGAACCCCGTCCCGAACGGACGCTTCGCGGAGGGGCTTTGTTTCGCCCGCGTTTTGCGGGGCTTTCGCGGAGGGTAACGCAATTCCGACTGCGGCGCGCGAACGCCGGTCCTGGCGACGACGACGGCGCGGGGCTTGGGGGGACGCTTGCTCGAGGCGGATCATTGCGAACGTGGAATAGGGGTGTGTTTGACTGCGTTTTCGGGGTTTGGGCGGGGCTGTTCCCTAGGGAGGGTAACAAAATTCCCTTGCCCCCTTCGTTGCCGCTACCATACAGGACGGCGGCGGGGCGCGTCAAGGAGTTTCTTCACGCGCTCGCGCGGGCGGGCGGCTGCGGCGCGTCCACGGGCGTGCCCCCGGGCGTGCCGGGCGCGACGCGCCGGTAGCACTTGAGCTATCCGCCGAGGCGGGGGAACATCCGGATCTCGCCGTCCGGCGGCTCGAGCCGCGGATCGATCCGCCGGCCGTCCAGCCCCGAATGGCACCGCTCGTGGTTGTAGTACTCGAGAAACTCGCGGAGGGATCTGTTCCGGGTTGTAAAATAATCCCTGATCATGCGGTAGTCCGCTGCGATGAACATCGCTTGAGCAAGATCGGGGAACCGATAATGCCGCGGGGAAGATGCGTCGGCCCTGCGGCGCCCAGTATCCCGCTTGCTATTCCTACGACGACTATGGTAGAATGCGCGCCATGACGACGTTCCGAACCGAGGATCTCGCGGAGGTTTCCAAATGCATGGTAGTGTTCAAACGATTCGCATCCTTCTTGTTATTCTCGTATTCCTATTTCTAGTAAGCATCTGGATCCCTGTCTATCCTGTTCGAGTGCCGCAGGATATTGACGCAGTATTCCAATCAATTCGATCCGATTTAAAGATGGGACAGTTTGAAGAAGCGCGCGCATTGATGACAAGGAGACTAAAAGCGAAGCCATACTTTTCCGTCAATATCCACAATTCATATCCAACGCTTCAAGAACAACTGCCGCATCGAGATTCTTACTATTTGGATCGCTGCCGATCGAATTTGTTTTTTACGCGTTGCAATGCATTGTTTGTCGGCGAGTCGCGATTTGGCATAGCAAGCTGGGTTTATCCTGTGTACACAACAGTCTCGTTTCGAAAAGAAGACGGGAGTTGGAAACTCGATGAAATAACCTATCATCATCCCTAATCAATTCGTTCCACATCTAGTTTTCCATCTAGAGACTCGATTTGATTGTTTATCAAGTTCTCAACCCCAGTTGCGGGATTCTCCTAGATAATCCTATGTGATGACCAGATTAGGCCCTCACTTGTGCTATTGCACAAATCCCGGATGGTTCTAGCGGCAGGACACGAGAAGCGGCGCCATGTAGAGAGGAAGGTACGTCACGCCGTTCTCGATCTTCAGATCCTTGGGATGAAGCACATAGGGCGTGTCGAGAAAACGCTTGAACTTCGCGCAGAACTTGCCAAGGGAGACGGTGGAGTACCGTTTGCCGCTTTTGACCTCGACCGGCGAGACGTTGTGTTTTCGTTCCGCGAAAAACTGGGCCCATTCTACAAAACATCCAACCGCAAGTCAAGCACAACCGCACATTTTCAACCATTTCGAACAGTTGTCAATCGCACATTTTCAAGAGTGTAACGAAATCAAGACTCGCACGTTTTCAACAAATGTGGCGCTCCCGGGATTCGCGCATGGAGCGCGACGCCGGTTCCTCGTCGGCCGCGGAACGGTCCTCGGACTCCCGACGAAGAAGAAGCCCCGCTTCCGATTTCGCGAGCCGCCGCTCCACCATCGCCGGCCCCTCCGCGAAGTCAGTCCCGAACGGACACTTCGCGGAGGGACTTTGTTTTGCCCGCCTTTTGCGGGGCTTTCACGATCTCTGGCGATCCGGCGCATCGTCGGAGAACGCCGGCGACGCCTCGTCCCAGGTTCGGAAACGCGTAGCGGATGTGCCGCCAGACGTCAGCGGCGTCGCCCGCCGGACTCCAGCGTTCTCGTCCGGCTTTACGAGCGGAGTTTGCCGAGGAGTGCGGCGAAGTCGGAGGGGGGAGGGGCCTCGAAGGATAGCGGCGCACCCGTGGCGGGGTGGGGGAACGCGAGGCGCCAGGCGTGGAGCATCTGGCGCGCGGGCCGGAAGGGGAGGGCGCGGTCGGCGGCGGCGGAGCCGTAGACGGGGTCGCCGGCGACGGGGCAGCCGATGCCGGAGAGGTGCACGCGGATCTGGTGGGTTCGGCCCGTGTGGATGCGGACGCGCGCGAGGCACGCCTCGCCGAAGTCCTCCGCGACCTCGTAGTCGGTCGAGGCGGGCTTCCCGCCGCGCTCCACGGACGCCATCCGCTTGCGGTCGCGCGGGTCGCGGCCGATGTTCGACTCGAGGTGGCCCGCGGGCGGCTCGGGGACGCCGGAGAGGATCGCGAGGTACTCCTTCCGGACGGCGCCCGTGCGCCACGCGTCCGCGAGCGCGGCGAGCGCGGCGTCGGTCTTGGCGACGGCGAGCAGGCCGCTCGTGTCGCGGTCGAGGCGGTGGACGATCCCGGGGCGCCGCTCGCCGCCGACGGACAGCACGCCGGGGCAGTGGTGGAGCACGGCGTTGACGAGCGTGCCGTCGGGGTGGCCCGCGGCGGGGTGGACGACGAGCCCGGCGGGCTTGTCGACGACGAGAAGGGCGTCGTCCTCGAAGACGACGGCGAGGGGGATGTCCTGGGGGACGATCTCCGCGGGCGCGGGCGGCGGTTCGCGCAGGACGAAGGCGTCGCCCGGCGCGACGCGGCGCTTGGCCGCATCGCGTCCGAGGGCGGTGCCGGCGGCGGCGTCCTCGACGAACCCCTCCGCGAGCAGCCGCTGCACCGCGGCGCGCGAGCGACCGGATGCGGAGGCGAGCCAGGCGTCGAGGCGCATTCCCGCTCCATCCTCGTCGACCGTGAAGACGGGCGCCTCGTCGGGCGTGTCTTCCGCCGCTGCGGTGGGCTCGTCGGCGAGGGCTTCGCCGCCAAGTGCGCTGCCTGGTCCTTCGGTGCGATCCATGCCGCCAATCCTACCACGCCTCTCCTTGCCCTCGCAAGCCCGTCGCACCGCGGCATTCGTCCGTAGGTTCGGTCGATCGCCCGCAGGTTCCAACAATCGTCCGCAGGTTCCAACAATCGTCCGCAGGTTCCAACAATCGTCCGCAGGTTCCAACAATCGCCCGCAGGTTCCAATAATCGCCCGCTGTTCCGTCGCTCGTCCGCTGGACGTCGTCCGCGATCTATCCCGTTCTTCGTCTTCCTTCCGAGACCGGCCTCGGTGCCGACCCCGGCATCGGACACTTCTCCAACGCCATCAAAAACGCTTTCTCCGACCGTGTTGCAGGAAACGCCAGGAGCCGCCGTGCGGCGGCGTGGCGGGGTGCGAGCGCCCTGCGCCACGGGGCGGGGACGCTCTTCGGCAGCTCCTTCTCCAGCAGGATCGCCGCGGGCAGCGGATCGCGCACGCCGTGGACCTTGCGGAACCGGTCCGCCAGCTGCCGGCAGTCCATCAGCATCCGGTAGTGCCGCACCATTTCCGGGCAGTTGTCCCGCAGCCATCCGCGCAGTCCAGGATTCCTTCCAACGATTTCTCCGTCCGTGTTGCGGATGAGCGAGCTATCGACCGTTGTCTCGATGTCGAGCATCATCGAGCCGAGGCGGATCTTCTCCTCCACCGGCCCCCGCCCGTGCGCCTTCTCCCACTGCGCGGCGAGCGCCTCCGGCGTCGGAGGCAGATTGAGCGAGCGCTTGCAGAGCCGGCGGATCGGCGCGCCGCCGTTTCCGCCGCGACGGCCGGACGGCGGCTCCGGCGGCGTCTTTCCGAGCCGCACCGCCGCGGCGAACTTCTCCGCCCACGCGCGCCACGCGGCCGCACGTTTCGCGCGCCGGCGCTCGCGCCCCGCCACCGCCTTCGGCGACGCCCATGCGAAGGCGGGATCCGGCTTCCAGTGCAACACCCAGTCTCGCCGACGTTCCTCCTCGATTTCGTTCAGCTCGCCGCGGAAGGCGTCGAGGAGTTCGCGGTAGCGACGCGAGTGGTCGCAAGGCGCGCCAGCGAGTTCTCGGCATCCCTCGGCGAACTTCCGCCTCGCCACTTCGTCGCGTCGCTCGAACCAGTAGTATCCGCGGCGCATCCGGATCTGGTACTGCCTGTGCAGGGCCCTGCCCGCGTGTTCGCAGGCCCAGGCGACAAGGCAGAGGATCGCGCCGCCGGCCAGGAGCGGGAGCATGATCTGCCAGAGGGCGACGGTGAACGAGAGCGCGGACAGGAAGTCGGCGCCCTCCTCGGAGATTTCGGTGTCGTCCCAGGGGTCGGGCGGGCCGAACGGCGTGCCGGAGGGGAAGAAGAGCATGGCGGGTGCGGGGGTAGGGGTGGAATCGGCGGGACGAGTGCTGATCGGCGGCGATTCTAGCCGCCGGTCGGACGGCAGTCAAGGGAAATCCGCAACACGGTCGGAAAGACTGTGATTGCTTGATTGTTCGTATGGATGGTAGAACGGGAAGCGGCGGACTTGCGGGCGGTGGGGCGAGGGGATAGAATGGCGAACGTCAAGCAGATACCAATGATCCGACCCTGGCCACGACACTCCGACATGCCATGATCCACGCCGTCAATCCGATTCTCTCCGGGTTCCATCCCGATCCGTCGATCTGCCGCGTCGGCGAGTGGTTCTACCTCGCCAACTCCACGTTCCAGTGGTTCCCCGGCGTCGAGCTGCACCGCTCGCGCGACCTCGTGCACTGGGAGCGCCTGCCGTCGCCCCTGCGCCGCGTCTCGCAGCTCGACCTGCGCGGCGACCCCGACTCCGGCGGCGTCTGGGCGCCGTGCCTCACGTACGCGGACGGCCTCTTCTGGCTCGTCTACACCGACGCGAAGGAGACGCGCGGACCCTACAAGGACGTCCACAACTACGTCGTCACGGCGGAGGATCCCGCGGGCGACTGGAGCGAGCCGGTCTATCTCAACTCGAGCGGCTTCGACCCCTCGCTCTTCCACGACGACGACGGCCGCAAGTACGTCTGCAACATGCTCTGGGACCACCGTCCCGGCCACCGCCTCTTCGCGGGCATCGTCGTGCAGGAGTACTCCGTCGCGGAGAAGCGGCTCGTCGGCCCCGCGAAGCTCGTCTACACCGGCACGCCCGCGCTCGGCACCGAGGGGCCGCACCTCTACAAACGCGACGGCACATACTACCTCATGGTCGCCGAGGGCGGCACCGCCTACTGGCACGGCGTCCAGCTCGCGCGGTCGAAGTCGGTCTGGGGCCCCTACGAGAGCGACCCGCAGCCCCTCCTCACCGCCAAGCACGACCACGCCAGCCCGCTCCAGCGCACCGGCCACGGCTGCCTCGTCGACACCCCGAAGGGCGACCTCTTCGTCGCCTACCTCTGCGGGCGTCCGGTGCCCGTCGGCTGGCAGCAGCCCTGCCCGCTCTGCCGCGAGACCGCGCTCGTGCCGGTCGAGTGGAGCCCCGACGGCTGGCTGCGCATGAAGGGCGTCGAGGGCGTTGTGCCGCCCGTCGAGTTCGACGTCGACCTCCCGGAGGCGCCCGTCGCGCCCGAGCCGGAGCGCGTCGTCTTCGACGCCCCCGCGCTCCCGACCGCGTTCAAGACGCTGCGCGCGCCCTTCGACGGCGAGATGGGCTCGCTCGCCGCCCGTCCCGGCTGGCTGCGCCTCTACGGGCGCGAGTCGCCGATCTCGTGGCAGCGGCAGAGCCTCGTCGCCCGCCGCGTGCAGCACTTCGCGTGCGAGGCGGAGACGGAGCTCGAGTTCGCGCCGGAATGCTTCCAGCAGATGGCCGGGCTGATGCTCATCTACGACGCGTCCAACTTCTTCTTCCTCCATCTCACGCGCGACGAGGAGTCGGCGCAGAACGTCCTTCGCCTCTCCGTGCGCAGCAACCGCGAGTTCTCCGAGCCCGTCCCCGGCGGGTTCGTCCCGCTCGGCGGTGCGACCCGCGTCCTCCTGCGAGTCCGCAAGGACGTCTTCAAGCTGCGCTTCTCGTATTCGCTCGACGGCGCGGCCTGGACCGACGTCTGCGGCGATCTCGACGGCTCGCACCTCTGCGACGAGGCCTACCGCGAGATGAAGACCGACGGCCACACCGGCCCGTTCGTCGGGATGTCGTGCGTGGACCTCGCCGGCCGGCGCATCCCCGCCGACTTCCGCTCGTTCTCCTACCGCGCCCTCGGCTAGAGCGCGACCTTGGCGATCGCCTTCCGGATGGGCGCGCCGGGCAAGGCGCCGGCGGGCGCCGTGGCGGGCTGGTGCGCCTCGGCTCCCGGCCACAGGACGAGGAAGTCGCCCGGGCGCATGACGACGCGGTGCAGCCCCGCATTCCCCTCGTGGCGATGCCACGAGACGTCCTTCGCCTCGTCGAACGGGATCGCGACCGACATGGAATCCGGCGGCCCCACCCAGATCTCCTCCTCGCCCTCGACCAGGAACTGGATGTCGACGTAGCGCCGGTGCAGCTCGAACTTCGACGGGTCGAAGGCGTGCGATGCGGTATGGTCGACGTTGACGAAGAGGTCCTTCCCGTCCAGCTCGTGGCGGCCGGGCGCGGCCGACGCGGCGTTCTCGCGCAGCCACGCGAACGCGGCGGCGAAGCGGGGATGGACGTTCGTGTATCGGGAGCCGTTTTCGATGGTGTCGTGGATCATGGCGGAATGGGCGTTTTTTGGGGGTCAGACGGTGGGCGGAGGAGGGGTTCTCATGGTTGCGAGCACTACTCGAAGTCGTCGGGCGACCAGGCGTCGCGCCAGTCGAGGTAGCCCCTCTCGCCGTCGAAGCGGAACGGGAGCCAGACGTAGTCCGCGATGCTCGTGTTTCCGCCGGGGGGCGGGAGGGCGTTCCACGCGCGCATGGCCTCCTCGTTGCGCTCGCCGAAGCACGATTCGAAGAAGACGTGCGTGACCTCGTAGGGGCGGCCCGTGTCGCGCGGCAGCCAGCGGTCGGCGAGCGCGACGTAGAGGTCCTTCTTGCCGGGAACCTTGAAGACCGACGACACCTGCGAGTGGAACGAGGTGCGCGTGGGGTCGCCGGGGTGCGGGTCGCCGAGGACGCGGTAGGGGCCGTGCCACGTATCGGCGACGGCGAGCTCCGACGGATTCGGGCAGTAGCCGGTCGTTCCGGAGGTGATGAGGTAGTGCTTCCCGTTGCGGACGAAGTGCGCCGGCGCCTCGCGGACGTAGGGAGGATACGGCCGCGGGAAGTGCGTGCTGTAGTAGCCCGTGACGTCGGTGTAATCGTCCGTGAGGTCCGCGCAGATCAGCTCGCTGTGGACGCGCTCGAAGTAGTAGTAGGCCTTGCCGTCCGGCGCGACCGCGAGGTCGAAGTCGCCGGCGCTCATGCCGAGCGGTCGCAGCCCGGTGCGGACCACTTCGTAGGGGCCGTGGAAGCGGTCCGCGACGAGGACGGTCTCCGACTGCGTGCCGTCGCGCTCCATGATCTTGAGCCACGCGACGTACTTGCCGGTGCGCTTGTTGTGGACGATGTGCGGGCGGTCCATCATCGAGGCGGGATGGAGCGGGTGGCCCGGCTCGTCGGGGCGCGGCGGGATGATCAGGCCCTCGTCCTCCCAGTTCACGAGGTCCGTCGAGCGGTAGCTGCGCACGCCCCAGTGCCAGATGCGCGGCGAGCCGTCGGCGGGCTTGGCGCCGTCGGTCTTCTCCTTGTTCTCGCCGTACCAGTGGTAGACCCCGTCCTCGAAGAGGATGGAGCCGCCATGCGCCTGGATGCGCTTGCCTTCGGTGTCGAGCCAGGGTTGGCCAGGAAAGATTTGCGTGTTCATTTGGTCGGGGTCGTTTGTTTTGGCCAGGGCGGAGCCTGGCCATCAGGACTGCGTGAAGATTTGATCTGGCGAAACAACGCCCGCGTGACGCGAAGCGAGTCCTGATGGCGAGGCTCCGCCCTCGCCAATCACGGTCGGCCCTTCCGCCTTCCAGTACACCGCCACGCCCTCGCCTTCGGTGGCGATGCGGGCGATCTCCTCGTTGAGATCGAGGCAGGCGGCGCGGGAGAACTCGCTCGGTTCGTTGCCTTCAGCGATTTCAAGGTAGCGGCGTTCCTGGATTGCCGGGAGATAGCGGCTTTCGGGGCGGTGGCCGAGGGCCATGCGGTCGGGGAGGATGCGGATCAGGCGCGCCATGGGATCGGCGAGCAGCATGTCGCGCACGGCGAGTTCGCCCGGGCTGATGAAGCCGCTCAGGATCGCGTACCCCGCTCGTGCGGCATCCTGCATGCGCGCTAGGAGGCGATTGAAGTCTTTGACGCGCCGCGAGACGCGGAGCGAAAGGATCTTTTGCTTCGGGTAGAGCAGTTCTGTATTGCCGACGCCGCGCCAGTATTCCGCCGGATCGAGGCGCGGGGAATCGAGCGGCTCGCGAATGCGGAGGAACTCGGGCTGGTTCTTGCCGAGCTCCCATTTGAGCGGATTGTAGGCGATGTAGCGCTCGGTGGAGTCGATGAATCGCTCGGAGGTGCAGATGCGGTCGTGGCAGCCCTGCTGCCAGAGGGAGGCGACGCCGAGCTCCTTGCGGGCAAGCGTGGAGGTCCAGGTCTTGAAGCGGCGGATGGCGGAGCCAAGGGCCTTGACGGGATCGGGAAGACGAGGCGGCAGCCAGAGATTGAAGTGGACGTGGTCCGGCATGACCACATGGCCGTGGAGGGCGAAGCCGGGATTGAAGCGGGGGATTACCTCGAGGCTTTCGAGCACTTGCGAACCGAGCGGAGAGAGCTGCATCTGCGCTTCGACCACTTTGCCGAAGAGGTCGGCGCGCGGCGAGGTGGAGATGGTGATGAAGAGCGCGGCCCCGCGCGAGTAGTCGTAGTAGGGGAAGCGGCGGTAGCGCTTGATTGGCCGGGACGGAGCCCGGCCATCAGGACTCGCTTCGCGACTGGGGGCGGAGGGAGGTTTAGGCCAGGACGGAGCCTGGCCATCAGGACTCGCTTCGCGCCAGGCGGCGGGGCTCGGCGGCATGTCTACTCGCGCTCGGCGGGAGAGGGCGGAGGCACGGGCTCGGGGGAGTCGGGGAGTCCTGATGGCGAGGATCCGTCCTCGCCAGAATCCGGCACCACGGTCGCGGAGACCACGGCGTCGCCGGCGGCGACGTTGACGATGCGCACGCCCTTGGCGCCGCGCGCGGTCTCGCGGATCGAGCCCACGGAGGTGCGGATGAGCTGGCCCTTGGCGGTCACGACCAGAATCTGGTCGGCGGGCAGCGTCGCCTTCTCGCCGGTCTCGACCGCGGGGTCGGAGTCCGGACGCTCGAGGTGCACCGCCGCCGCGAAGACGACCTTGCCGTTGCGGTCGCCGGTGTCGATCGAGCGCACGCCCTTGCCGCCGCGCTTGTGGATCGGATACGCGTCGAAGGTGTTCAGCGTGCCGTAGCCGTTCTCGACCATGAGCAGGATGCGCGCCGCGGGGTCCTTTTCGACCTTGACCACGGCGACGACGCGGTCCGCGCCCGACGGCTCGCCGGGACGGCTCGCCCCACCTTCCTCGTCCTCTCCTTCGGCTTCCTCCGGGTCGGCGAAGGTGACGCCGGCGAGGCGGATGCCGCGGACGCCGCGCGAGGCGCGGCCGAGCGGGCGGAGCTGGTCCTCGGTGAAGTGCACGGCCTGGCCGAAGGCGGAGGCGACGATCACCTCGTCGCCGCGCTCCACGAGCTCGGCGGAGACGAGCTCGTCGTCGTCGTCGATGTTGATCGCCTTGATGCCGTTCTTCGTGACGTTCTGGAACTCGGAGAGCACGGTCTTCTTCACGATGCCCTTGCGCGTGACGAAGAGCACGGCCTGGCGGTTGGTGAAGATCTCCTTGCCCTCCTTGACGACATAGCGGGTGTCGTCCTGCGCGGCCTCGTCGCCGGCGAAGGCCTCGGCGGCCTCCTCGGCGGTGCCGAGCGAGACGAGGGCGAGGACCTTCTCCGCGTCGCGGGGGGCGAGGGGCCTGCCGTCCTTGTCCCTGGCGCCTTCCTTGATCGCCGGCTGGAGCGGGAGGAAGTTCACGATGGGCTTGCCGAAGGAGTTGGGGTCGGCCTCCGGCAGGTCCCAGGCGCGGCCGATCGCGTAGACGCGGCCCCACGAGGTGAAGGCGAGCAGCGTGTCGTGCGTCTGCGCGCCGTAGACGCGCTCGACGTAGTCCTCGTCCTTGAGCTTGGCGCCCTTGCGGCCCTTGCCGCCGCGCTTCTGCGCGGCGAAGGCGTCGAGCGAGGAGCGCTTCACGTAGCCCTTGGCGGAGAGCGTGATGACGCACTTCTCGTTGGCGATGATCTTCGTCATGTCGATCTCGCCGGAGGCGTGCTCGATCGAGGTGCGGCGCTCGTCGCCGTACTTGGCGATCATCTCGTCGCACTCCTGGACGATGATGGCGCCGATCTCGGTCTCCTTGTTGGCGAGGACGAACTCGTAGCGCTCGATGCTCGCCATGACCTGCTTGTACTCCTCCTCGATCTTGTCGCGCTGCAGGCCGGTGAGCTGCTTGAGGCGCATCTCGAGGATGGCGGAGGACTGGACGTCGTCGAGCCCGAACTTCTCGAGCATGCGGGCCTTGGCCTCGTCGTCGTCGCGCGAGGAGCGGATGATGTGGACGATCTCGTCGATGTTGTCGATCGCGATGCGGAAGCCCTCCAGCAGGTGCGCGCGCTCCTTGGCCTTGCGCAGGAGGAAGCGCGTGCGGCGCTCGACGACCTCGCGGCGGTGCTCGACGAAGCAGCGCAGGAACTGCTTGAGGTTCATCACCTTCGGGCGGCCGCGGTCGAGCGCGAGCATGTTCGCGCCGAAGTTGCTCTGCAGCGCGGTGTGCTTGAAGAGGAGGTTGAGGACGACCTGCGGGACGGCGTCCTGCTTGAGGTCGATCTCGACGCGGACCTTGTCCTTGGAGAGGTCGCGCACCTCGGCGATGCCGGTGAGGACCTTCTCATCCATCAGCTCGCCGATGTGCTGCAGCAGGTCCGTCTTGTTGATGCCGTAGGGGACCTCGTGGACGACGATCTGCGAGTGGCTGCCCTTGTCGACGATCTCGCAGCGGGCGCGGACGACGAGCGTCGCGCGGCCGGTCGTGTACATCTGCTTGATCGGGCCGGTGCCGCAGATGATGCCGCCCGTGGGGAAGTCGGGGCCCTTGATGTGCTCCATCAGGCCGTCGATCGTGATCGCGGGGTCGCGCACGAGCGCCTTGACGCCCTCCAGCACCTCCGTGAGGTTGTGCGTGGGGATGTTGGTCGCCATGCCGACCGCGATGCCCATCGAGCCGTTGAGGAGGAGGTTGGGGAGCTTGGAGGGGAGGACCGTCGGCTCCTCGAGCGTGCCGTCGTAGTTCGGCACCATGTCGACCGTCTCCTTGTCGAGGTCCTCGAGGAGGTCCTCGGCGAAGCGCTGCATGCGCACCTCGGTGTAGCGGGGGGCCGCGGCCTTGTAGCCGTCGATCGAGCCGAAGTTGCCGTGTCCGTCCACCAGCAGGTAGCGCATGTTGAAGTCCTGCGCGAGGCGGACGATCGTGTCGTAGATCGAGGCGTCGCCGTGCGGGTGGTACTTGCCCATCACCTCGCCGACGACGCGGGCGGACTTCTTGTGGGCCTGCGCGTGGGTGTTGCCCATCTCGCCCATCGCGTAGATGCAGCGGCGGTGGACGGGCTTCATGCCGTCGCGCGCGTCGGGGAGGGCGCGGCCGACGATGACGGACATCGAGTAGTCGAGGAAGGACTGGTGCATCTCGTCCTCGACGCGGACGGGCTCCACGTTCTGCGCGGCGGGCGCGGGGGGCGCCTCGGGCGCGGCGGGGGCTTCGGGTGCGGGGGCGGGGGGGATGTCGGAGGGATCGGACATGGGGGGGGGGAGGGGATGCGTGAAAAGGTGCGGTGCATTCTATCAGAAAGGCCCCCGCGTGTCCAGCGCGCGCACACGCCCGCGCGCGAGACGTTTTCCGGTTGACACCGAGGGGCCGTTCCGGTAGACTCCCGCGCCGTTCACGAACCACGCGAACGCGGGTGTAGTTCAACGGTAGAATGGAAGCTTCCCAAGCTTCAGGCGAGGGTCCGACTCCCTTCACCCGCTCCAACCTTTCCGGCCCCGTCCGCGCCCAGACGCCGGCGGGGCCGTCCAGCCCCCGGGGGCGCCACGCCATGGAAGAGAAGATCCGCGAGAAGCTCGAGACGATCCGCCAGATGCTCCAGCAGGACGGCGGCGACTGCGAAGTCGTGAAGATCGAGGGCAAGACCGTCACGCTCGAGCTCAAGGGCGCCTGCGGCTCCTGCCCCTACGCGATGGAGACGCTCAAGGGCTACGTCCAGGAGAATCTCCGCGAGACCGTCGATCCCGAAATCACGGTCGAGCGCGTCTAGTCCGCCTCCCGAGCGTCCGCCATGGCCACCGCGACGATCGAGGCCCCGGCCAAGGTCAACCTCACGCTCGAGATCCTCGGGTCGAGGCCCGACGGCTACCACGAGCTGCGCAGCGTCGTGATGCCGGTGTCGCTCTTCGAGGGCGTGTCGGTCTCCACGCGCGAGGACGACGTCGTCACGTGCGAGACGCGCGGCGAGGGCGTCGACGCCTCGGAGCTGGAGGGGCTCCCCCTCGAGCGGCAGCTCGCGGTGAAGGCCGTGCGCGCGATGCAGCGCCGCCTCGGCCGCACCGGCCCCGGAAGCGGCGTCGACGTCCGCGTCGCGAAGCGCGTCCCGATCGGCGCCGGCATGGGCGGCGGGAGCGCGGACGCGGCGGGCGTCCTCGCCTGCCTGCGCGCGCTCTGGGCGCCGGGGATGCCGGAGGGGGAGCTGCTCGCCGCCGGCGCGGAGTGCGGGAGCGACGTCCCCGCGATGCTCCTCGGCGGCGCCGCGCTGATGGAGGGGCGCGGCGAGCGCGTCTCCCGCCTGCTCGCCCCGGACGAGCATCCCGCCCCGATGTGGCTCGTCGCCGTGTTCCCCGGATACCACGTCTCGACGAAGGCGGTCTACGACGCCCTCGGGGAGGGCTTGACAAAGCGCCCCGGTGTATGCGAGAATTGCGCCCGTTCCGTTCGCAATGGCGACGCCAGGGCCTGCGCCCGATCGCTCTTCAACGGCCTGCAGGAAACTGTTACGAAACTACATCCCCTTACTGAGCGCTTTTGCCTGGCGCTTGGCAAGGGTGGCGCTTTAGGGGCGCTGCTCACGGGGAGCGGTTCGGCGGTCTACGGGCTGGCGGGGAGCCGGGAGGAGGCCGAGGCGATCCGCCGGAAGATGGACGGGACCGTCCGGTGCGAAGTCCTCCAGACCTTGCCCGATGGTGTAATGGCAGCACACGGGCCTTTGGTGCCCTGAGTCCTGGTTCGAATCCAGGTCGGGCAGCCAGCCGGACGAAGCCGCCGCCCCTTCCCCCCTCCACTCGACCTCCAACCAGGACCCCAACGTGAAAATCTACTCCGGCACCTCGAACCCGGCGCTCTCCAAGGCCATCGTCGACTACCTCGGCACCTCGCTCGGCGAGTGCGAGGTCGTGAACTTCCCGGACGGCGAGACGTTCGTGCGGATCGCGGACAGCGTCCGCGGCCGCGACGTCTTCGTGATCCAGTCGATCTGCGGACGCCCGAACGAGACGCTGATGGAGCTGCTGATCATGATCGACGCGCTGCGCCGCGCCTCGGCGGGGCGCATCACCGCCGTTCTGCCGATCTACGGCTACGCGCGCCAGGACCGCAAGGACCAGCCGCGCGTGCCGATCACGGCGAAGCTCGTGGCGAACCTCCTGGTGGCGGCCGGCGCGAACCGCCTGCTCACGATGGACCTGCACGCGGCGCAGATCGTGGGCTACTTCGACATCCCGGTGGACCACCTGCACGCGGACCCGGTCATCACGGACTACCTCATCGCCAAGAAGTTCAAGGACCCGGTCGTCGTCTCGCCGGACACGGGCTCGGTGAAGAAGGCCTACAGCTACGCGCAGCGCTTCGGCTGCGGCCTGGCGATCGTCGCCAAGCAGCGCAAGAGCGGTAGCGAGGTGGAGGCGTATTCGCTCGTGGGCGACGTGAAGGGCAAGGACGTCATCATGATCGACGACCTCACGAGCACGTGCGGCACGCTCTGCGCCGCCGCGAACCTCTGCGCGAAGTTCGGCGCGGCGAGCGTCCACGCCGCCGTGACGCACAGCCAGCTGGACGACACCGGCCTCGCGCGCCTGCGCGACTCGGCGATCACCGAGCTCATCGTGACGGACACCGTCCCGCAACGCGCGTACAAGCCCGAGGACAAGGTCGTGACGCTCTCCGTCGCGAAGCTCTTCGGCGAAGCCATCCGCCGCATCCACAACAATGAGAGCGTCAACTCCCTGTTCATCTGATCCCCCCGCCACGCGCGATGAGCCGATCGATGGAAGAAATGATGGAATAAACGCAACGCGACAGCGAATGCCCCGCAAGCCCGCACAATCGAACCCCGCCGTCGGCATCGTTCCGGTCGTTCGAAACGAAGTCGTTCCGCTCGTTCGCGACGATTCCATCCAGTCGCTGATCCTCACGGTTCGCGGGGCCCCGGTTCTGCTCGACCGCGATCTGGCGACGCTCTACGGTGTTCCCACGAAGGCGCTCAACCAGGCGGTGAAGCGCAATGCGGAACGGTTCCCTCCGGATTTCATGTTCCAATTGACCAGGGAGGAATGTTCAAGGTCACAAATTGTGACCATGAATGCCGGCAGAGGCTCCAACCTCAAGTATCTTCCGTATGCTTTCACCGAGAACGGAGTCGCCATGCTCAGCGGCGTGTTGCGCTCGTCCACCGCCGTGGAAGTCAACATCCGCATCATGCGGGCCTTCGTCGCCATGCGGCGCTTCCTCGTCGCCAACGCCGAAGTCTTCCGGCGGATCGAGACCGTCGAACGCCGCCAGACCGCCACCGAGACGAAGGTCGACGAGGTGCTCGCCCGCCTCGATTCCGGAAACCCGCCCCCGCAGGGGCTCTTCTTCGACGGGCAGCTCTGGGACGCCTGCTCGCTCGTCGAGCGTCTCGTCGCGCGCGCGAAGGCCTCCATTCTCCTGATCGACAGCTGGGTCGGTCCCGGCACGCTCGACATGCTCGCCAAGAAACGCACCGGCGTCGCCGTCGAGATCGTCACGTCGCCGAACGGCAGGGTCGCCGCCTCCGACGTCGCCAAGTTCAACGCCCAGTATCCGACCCTCTCCGTCCGCGTCTCCGGAAAGTTCCACGACCGGTTCCTGATCCTCGACGACAAGGAGCTCTACCACGTCGGCGCCTCCCTGAAGGACCTCGGCCGGAAGTGTTTCGCCTTCTCGACGATGGACCCCTCCCTCGTCCCCGCCATCAAGTCCCGCCTCTGACGCCCCGCCACCCCGCCACCCTCGCCCCCGTGAATCGCCTCTTCCTCCTCCTTCCCCTCCTCGCCCTCGCCGCCGCGCCCGCGCGTGGCGCGGACGAGCCCGCGCTCGTCGCGCGGGCCTACGTTCTGCCCTACGCTTCCGGTTGCTTCGTGTCGGCGGAGACGGTCGAAAAAGAGAATTCCGAATCGGGATGGAAGGATTTCTTCTCCCAGTGCGGCGTCGAATGGCCGGAGGGTTCCTACGTCCGCCGCTCGCGTAATTTTGATTGCTGGATCGTCCGAAACACGGAAGAAAACCACCTCCGGATCCGCGAGATTCTCCGGCCCCTCGATGGCGGTCCGGCGCTCCAGGTCCGCGTGCAGACCCACTTCTGTGCGTTCACGCCGGCGGCCTTCGAAGCGCTGGAACTCTCCGAAACGGTCGGCACGATGCTCGCCCCCGACGCGTGGAAGGCGCTCCGCAGGCGCATCGTCGCGACCGAGGGCGCGGAAGTTCTCGGCTGCCCCGCGATGCTCCTCCAAACGGGGGCGCAGGGCACGGTCACGACCGACGTCGAATACATCTTTCCGACGGAGTTCGACGTCACGATGCTCGAATCCGCGGCGACCGCGGCCGACACGAACGCGCCGGCGCAGTTCGTGGCGGCGGCGGTCGAGCCGCAGAACTTCCAGACGCGCGAAGTCGGCCAGCGTTTCCAGGTGACGCCCCGCGTTTCCCCGTCCGGCTCCTGCATTTCGCTCGACCTCACGCCATCCCTCGTCCTTCCGCCGACATGGCGCAACTACGGCTCCCCGGTCCTCGACGGGGCGGCCGATCCGGTCAAGCCGGAACTCGAGCAGCCGTTCTTCCCGGTCGCGTACGTCGCCACGTCGGTCGACATCCGTTCCGGCTACACCGTCGCGCTCGGCGGCGGCGCGCTCGACGAACCCGTCGCCGGCCGCCGCTTCCACGTCTTCTTCGTCACCGCATCCCTCGTCGAAATGGAGCCCCCGATCATTTCCGAACCCGACCTCTGACCACCGCCCGCTCCGTGCGGGCGCGGCAAGCCGCGCGCCCGCCGCGGGGCGGAGAGAAAGCAATTGCAAACCCAACCCAAGAAAGGCCAACACATGGCACAAGAAACCAACATCGTCGCCGAACCGCGCACCGTCCACGGCTCCTCCGCCGCGCGCCGCCTGCGCCGTTCCGGCCTCGTCCCGGCCGTGCTCGCCACGACCGGCGGAGAAACGGAGCTGCTGCAGCTCAACGCCCACGACTTCGAACGCGAGGTCGCGCGCCACTCCAACCCGCAGTTCATCGCGCACATCGCGTGCGGCGGCAGCGTCCGCACGGCGCTCGTCCGCGAGCTGCAGCGCAACGGCATCACCGGCCGCATCGAGCACGCCGACTTCGGCGAGATCGACCCGGCGCGCAAGCTGCACGTCCACATCCAGCTGCAGCTGCTGGGCGACCCCGTCGGCGTCCGCGCCGAGAACGGCGTCCTCGAGCAGCACGTGCGCTCGATCGTCGTGTCCTGCCTCCCGAAGGACGCGATCGAGACGCTCCCGGTCGACGTCTCCGAGCTCCACAAGGGCGACGACATCAAGGTGAAGGACCTCGCGCTCGACGCGGAGAAGTTCACCGTCGTGGGCGACACCGAGCTCTCGATCTGCGGCGTCGCCGACGCCACCGAGGAAGTGGCCGCCGCGCCCGCCGCCGCCGCCGCGGACGCCGCCGCGCCCGCCGCCGCCGCGCCCGCCGCGGCCCCGGCCGCCGACGCCAAGAAGGCCCCCGCCAAGAAGTAACCCCTTCACCCGTTCCCCTCCGACATGAAGCTCATCGCCGGGCTCGGCAATCCAGGACGCGAATACGAGCGGACGCCCCACAACGCGGGCTTCCGCGCCGTGGACGCGCTCTGCGCCTCCCTCGGCGGCTCGTGGAAGGCGGAGCCGAAATGGAAGGCGCTCGTCGCCCGCGTCTCGGACCCCGCCGCGGGGCAGCTGCTGCTCGTGAAGCCGCAGACGTTCATGAACCTGAGCGGCGAGTCGCTCGCCCCGATCCTGGGCTTCTACAAGATCCCGACCGCGGATCTGGTGGTCGTCCTCGACGAGGTGAACCTCGAGCCCGGCCGCATCCGCGTGCGCCCCTCCGGCTCCGCCGGCGGGCACAACGGGCTGAAGTCCGTCGCGCAGCACCTCGGCACGCAGGCCTTCGCCCGCGTGCGGATCGGCGTCGGCATGGGGCACGTCCCCGGCCGCGACCTGGTCTCGCGCGTGCTCGGCCGAGTCGAGCCCGAGGACGAGGCCGCCGTCGCCGCCGGCGAACGGCGGGCCGCCGAGGCGGCGCTCTGCGTCGCCGCGCGCGGCGCCGAGTTCGCGATGAACAAGTACAACGGCCCCGAGACCGTCGGCGCCTGAGCGCGCCGCGACCGGACCGGAACGGAACGAAAACCATTCCAAACGAAAAGGAAACCCAACATGTCCAAGAAGAAGTACGAAGCCCTGGTCATCTTCTCCGCCGCCGTCCGCGACGACGGCCTGGAGGCGGCCGTCGGGCGTTTCGCCGACGAACTCAAGGCGCTCGGCGCCGAGATCGAGTCCACGGAGGCCCTCGGCCGCCGCACGTTCGCCCGCACCCTCGCCAAGCGCGACGCCGGGCTCTACGCCAAGGTCCGCTTCGACGCGGAGCCGGACGCCATCGCGAAGATGCGCGAGCGCTTCCGCCTCTACGAGGACACCTTCCGCATCCAGTTCCGCACGCGCAACCTCCGCGTCGAGGCCGCCAAGGCCAAGGACGACGCCCGCCGCGCCGCCTACATGGCGAGCGTCGAGGCGAAGGCCGCCGCCGCCGCGGCCGCCGCGGAGCCCGCCGCCGAGGAGCCCGCCGGGGAGCCCGCCCTCTAGGCGCGACACCGGCGCGAACGGAAGGAACCCGCGCAATGTCCGGATTCAACCAGGTCATCCTCCTCGGGAACCTCGCCAAGGACCCCGTCCTGCGGCGCACCGGAGACGGCCTCGCCATCTGCTTCCTGCACCTGGCGGTCGACGACGTCCGGCGCAACCGCGCCGGCGAGCTCGTCGAGGAGCGCCTCTTCGTCGACGTCGTCGTGACGGGCCCCCAGGCCGAAGCCGCCAACGCCGCCCTCTCCAAGGGCAGCCGCGTCTTCCTCCAGGGCCGGCTCCAGGTGCACGAGTGGACGGGGCGCGACGGCGTCAGCCGCTCCGCCCCGCGCGTCGCCGCGCAGCGCATCGACTTCCTCGGCGCGCGCCCGGCCGACGGCGCGAGGGCCCCGGCCCCGGCCGCGCCGGACGCCGCCGCCCCCGCCGCGCCCGGCGCCCCCGCCGGCGCGGACCGCGAGGCCGGCGTGAAGCCCGGGGACCTCCCGTTCTAGCCCAACCAATCGAAACACGAACCGCAAGGAAACACAACCATGCCAAGCCGCAAAGACTCCAAGACCCGCAAGCTCACGCCGCTGCGCAAGCGCAACCCGAACGGCGACGTCACCGTCATCGACGTGAACGACGTCGAGTTCCTCAAGCGCTACGTCAGCGAGCAGGGCAAGATCCTCCCGCGCCGCATGAGCGGACTCAAGTCCGTCCAGCAGCGCAAGGTCAAGCAGGGGATCCGCCGCGCCCGCGCGATGGGCCTCATGATGTAAGACAAGCCCGGAAAGGAAAACCGAAATGTCCACCGAACTGCTACTCACCACCGACATCGACAAGCTCGGCCTGGCCGGCGACATCGTGAAGGTCGCGGACGGCTACGCCCGCAACTTCCTCGTGCCGCAGGGCCTGGCGGAGCCGGTCACCGAAAGCGCGAAGCGCCGGATCGCGAAGATCAAGGCGGAGCAGGAGAAGGTCCGCAAGGCGCTCCTGGACGCCGCGACGAAGCTCGCGGACTCGCTCAAGGACGCGTCCGTGACGATCCGCGCGAAGGTGAGCGAAGGCGAGGCCCTCTACGGGTCCGTCGACGCCGCCCAGATCGCGAAGGCGATCCAGCTGCTGGGCTTCCCGGAGGTGACCTCCGAGATGGTCGCGCTGGAGGAGAACATCAAGACGCTCGGCACGTTCGACGTCCCGGTGAAGCTCCACCCCGCCGTTGAGCAGACCGTGAAGGTCTGGGTCGTCGCCGAATAGGCGCCGCATCCCCCGCACCTCCCGCGGCGGGCGCCCGGTTCCGCCGGGCGCCCGCCGCCCCTTTGTCCCGGCATCCCCGTTCCGCATCCGGCCCTCCGGCACCGTCCGCGGCCCGTCCTTCGCACGCCCAGCCATGACCGCACGAATCGATCCGACCCTCGTCCCGTTCAGCGCGCCCCGCTCCTACCTCGCCCTCGGCGTCCATAAGAAGGACGACTGGTGGTGCGAGCACCCCGCCGGCCTCTTCCTCCGCGAGCTCCGCACGAGCCGCGACGAGGCGCTCGTCGCGCACCTCGTCCCGCTCGGCCCCGACGGCGCCCCGCTCGCCTTCGAGCGCTACGAGGAGCGTCCCGAGTCCTTCCGCGCCGAATGCGCCGCGGGCGCGTGGGAGTTCGTCTTCGCCGACCCCGCCACGATCCTCGCGCGCGCCGACCGCCCCGGCCTCGGCCTGCGCCTCGACTTCCTCGCCGAGGGCCGCCGCTTCCAGATGATCTTTCCCGTTCCCGCGCCCGGCGCCGCCGCGCCCGACGGCTCGCTCCTCCTCGCCAACGCGCACAAGAACCGCGTCAAGCTCCTCCTCGCCGCCCGCGTCGGCCGCCTCGTTCCCGACGACTCCCGCTGGGACGGCCGCGACGCCCTCTCGATGGCCGCCAACCTGCTCCCGCCAGACTCCGGGGCCATTCAGCATTCAGCATTCGGCATTCAGCATTCCGGCGGAACGCCGGCGGAGCTCGCCATCCGCGAATACCCCGGCGAATGGGACGGCGCCGTGCCGTCCGACGACTTCGACGCCGCCCGCGCCGCGCAGGCCGCCGACTTCGAGTCGTTCCTCGCCCGCGTCCCCGCCGCGCCGGCGGAGCTCGCGGAGACGCGCGCCGCCGCCGCGCACCTGCTCTGGAGCTTCACCGTCGCGAAGGCCGGCTACCTCGGCCGCGACGCGCTCCTCATGTCCAAGAACTGGATGGACCGCCTCTGGAGCTGGGACCACTGCTTCAACGCCATCGCCCTCGCGCCTGTCCGCCCCGACCTGGCGTGGGACTCGTTCCTGTCCCCCTTCGACCTGCAGGCCGAGGACGGCTCGCTCCCGGACTCCATCAGCGAGGGCTCCGTCGTCCGCAGCTTCTTCAAGCCCCCGATCCACGGCTGGGCGCTGCGCCGCATGATGGCCGCCTCGGACATCCCCGACGCGCGCCTCGCCGAAGTCTACGGCCCGCTCGCCCGCTGGACGCGCTGGTGGCTCGACTACCGCGACCGCGACCGCGACGGCCTCTGCGAATACGACCACGGCAACGACTCGGGCTGGGACAACTCCACCGCGTTCATCCGCCTCCCGCCCGTCGAGACGCCGGACCTCGCCGCCTTCCTCGCGATCCAGTGCGACGTCCTCGCGGACCTCGCGCGCCTCCTCGGCCGCCCCGCCGCCGAGGCCGCCGAGTGGGCGCGCATCGCCGACGCGCAGATCTCCGCGATGGACCGCGAGCTCTTCGACGCGGCCGGCCGCCCGCTCGTCCGCGCCGCCTACACGCACGAGACGTTCTCGCCGGACACGCTCCTGCTCCGCATCCCGGTCCTGCTCGGCGACCGCCTCCCCGCGCGGCTCCGCGCGCCGCTCCTCGCCGATCTCGAGTCCGACCGGTTCCTCACCGAATGGGGCTACGCGACCGAGTCGCCCGCCTCGCCGCTCTACAAGAACGACGGCTACTGGCGCGGCCCGATCTGGGCGCCCTCGACGCTGCTCCTCTACGACGGCCTCCGCGCCTGCGGCCGCGCCGACCTCGCGCGCCGCGTCGCCGAGCGCTTCTGCCGGATGTGCGCGAAGAGCGGTTTTGCGGAGAACTACGACGCCCTCACGGGCGAGGGCCTCCGCGACCGCGCCTACACCTGGACCGCATCCGTCTTTCTCGTCCTCGCCGCGGAGCTCGCGCGATGATTCCACTTCCCAGCGCGCGCCAGCTCGCCTGGCACGAGAAGCCGCTCTACGGCTTCGTCCACCTCTCGCCCGACACGTTCGCCGGCCGCGCCGCCTAGGCCTTCCGGTCGAGGTGGCGCCGGGCGGTGTTCCGGCTCACGCCGAGCGCCTTGGCCGTCTCCGTGAGGTTGCGGCCGTGGCGCTCGTAGACGCGGTTCACGAAGGCGCGGACGGCCTCGTCGAGGTTTTCGCCGGCGCCGGAGGGCTGAGGCGGGGAAAGCGGCAGCGGGGCCGCGGGCGCGGGCTCGCCGGGCGCGGGGTCGAACGCCGCGAGGCGCGCGACCTCGGCGCGCTCCTCCTCGACGAGCTGCGGGATCGTGAGGTCGTCGAAGAGCGTCGCGCGCTCGAGGACGTTCGTGAGCTCGCGGACGTTGCCCGGCCAGTCGTAGGACTGGATTGCGGCGAGGTCCTCCCTGGAAAGCGGCTTGCCCTTCGGGACGAGGGACGACCAGATCTGCCGCGCGGTCGCGGCGATGTCGCTTTCGCGCTCGCGCAGCGGCGGCATTCGGATCTGCACGACGGAAAGGCGCCAGTAGAGGTCCTCGCGGAAGAGCCGGCGGCGCACCAGGTCGCGCAGGTCGCGGTTCGTGGCGGCGACGACGAGCACGTCGACCTTCGTCTCCTTCGACGCGCCGAAGGACTGGACGACGCCGTCCTGCAGCACGCGCAGCAGGACGCCCTGCACGTCGAGCGGGAGCTCCGCGATCTCGTCGAGGAAGAGCGTGCCGCCGGAGGCGTCGCGGAAGAGGCCGGGCGAGTCGGCCTTCGCGTCCGTGAACGCGCCCCGCACGTAGCCGAAGAGTCGGCTCTCGATGAGGTCGCGGGCGACGGTGGCGCAGTTGAACGCCAGGTAGGGGCCCCGGCGGCCCGACTGGACGTGGAGCTGCTGCGCGACGGTCTCCTTGCCGACGCCGCTCTCGCCGGTGACGAGGACTCGGCGGACGCCGCTCTTCGCGATGCGTCCGATCTCCTTGCGGACCTTGCGCATCGCCGGGCCGGAGGCCTGGAGCTCGCGCGTGCCGAATCGGATCCAGTGGTTCACGAGCGTCTGCGCCGGCTCGCCCCATTTTGCGGGGGGAACGCCGAGGGCGAGATCTCGGACGACCGACTCGAGCGCGGCGAAGTCGTGCGCATTGGAGAACATCCACCCCGCTGCCTTGTAGCGCTCCTGCCAGCGGTGCGCGACGTCGGTCGGAGTCTTTTCGACGAGCGTCGCGAGCAGTGGCACGGCCTCGACGCCGAGCTCACGTGCGACGAACCCGGCGAGGCTTCCCTCGCCGACGTGCGCCTCGAAGAGGGACTGGACGGAGCCCGGGACCTCGTCGGGGACGGGATGCCCGGCGCTATACCAGACGAGCTTCGCGCCGCCCTTGACAAGTCGGCCGAAGGCGCTTTCGAGCCGGGCGGGGTCGGCGACGCCGAGACCGATGCCGATCAGATGGACCGCGGAGTAATCGGTCGGCCGGAACGTGTCGAGGACGTCGGGCAGGACGCCCATGCTCGCGAACGCGACCTGCGCCTCGGGGAAGCGCTTGAGCGCGATGGCGGTGGCGACGAGGTGCTCGGCGAGGATGCCGAGGCCGGAGACGAGGAGGATCTTCTTCATGGCGGGGTGGGGATGGCGATGGATGGGCGGGGGAAGGGGATCCGGGGCGCTAGCCCGTGGCGGCGTCCGCCGCGGGATCCTTCGGCTTGCGGGCGCGGCGCCTTGCCGGCGCGGCGCCGGTCGGGGCGGAGCCGGAGACGCCCGGCCCGGCGAGCGTGCTCGTCCCGTCGCCGCGGGGGCGGACCTCCACGATGTCGAAGCCGTGCGTCTTCACGGCATCGACGTGGGAGACGACGCCCACGTTGCAGCCGGCCCCGTGCAGGTCGGAGAGCGTCTTGAGCGCGAGCTGGAGCTTCTCGGCGTCGAGCGTGCCGAACCCTTCGTCGAGGAAGAGCGTCTCGATCGGGAGGTCCTTGCCGGCGAGACGCCCGAGGCCCAGCGCGAGCGCGAGGGAGACGAGGAACGTCTCGCCGCCCGAAAGGTTCGAGATCGGGCGATGGTCGTCCGCCTGCCAGTGGTCGACGGCGACCGGGACGAGCTCGTTGTCGGCCGGGTCCCAGTCCAGCTCGTAGCGGCCGGAGGTCATGGCGAGCAGCGGCCCGTTCGCCTCGACGAGCAGCTTCCCGAGCGTGATGCCCTGCGCGTAGACGCGGAAGGCGTTGCCGTCCTGCCCGCCGAACCACTCGTTGAGCTTCTTCCACTTTTCGTGGAGGGCGCGGGCCTTTTCCCAGTTCGTTTTCGCTTCCGCGCGGTCGTTCTCCTTTTGAACGAGTCCCGCGAGTTCGGTTTCGGCCGAGCCCTTCGCCGAGTCGGCCTTTCCCTTCTCCTCCTTCCTTTCCCCGAGAAGGCGTTCGAGCTCCGCGGACGAACGGGGATTGCCGGGCCTGTTGCTGTCGTGCCTCGCCTTTCGGTCCGAGAGGGACTTCTCCAGCGTTTCGATCTCGGTGTTCTTCGCGGCGATGCCGTCCGCCTTTGCCTTGTGCGCGCCGAACGTCGCGTCGTCCAGCCGCGCGGCCGACCACGCGTCTTCGTCCGGAAACGACCCCGCAAGCGCCGCGTGGAAGGCGGTCTCTTCTTCTCCGATGGTTTTCGAAAGACAGGCGATCTCCCTGTCGACCGTCTCGATGGCCCGTTTGGCCGCATCGACCTTCGCCTTCGCGGCCGCAAGATTCGCTTGCGCGGCCGCGACGCCCCCGTCGGCGGCTTTCTCCGCGTCGTCGACGTCCTTCCGCGCCTGGGCGACGGTCTTGTCGCCGAGAAGTTCGGCGAGCTGCGCGCGGAACCTCTTGCAGGCGTTGTCGTGTTCCGTCCGCTTCTTCGCCTCGGCGTCCGCTTCCTCGCGGAGCCGCTTGGCGTCGGCGCGTTTCTGCGTGGCTTCTTTGCGCGCGTGCGTCGCGGCGTCCCGGACGCCCTGGAGCGCGAGAAGGCCGTTCTGCTTGTCATTCGCGGTCGTTTGCTGGACTTGCTGGAGTTTGCCCTGCGCCTTGGTCAGGATTCCGGCCTTCGCCGTCTCGGCGTCGCGGATGGTCTTCTGGTCCCGCTCTTTCGCCTCGCGGGCGGACTCGGCGTTCTTCCATGTCCGTTCGGCCTTCGCAACGGTTGTTTCAAGATCCGGCGGAACGTTTGCGGAGGCGGTGCGGTAGACCGAGCCGCAGAGAGGGCACGCGCCGCCGTCTGCGAGAAGGATTCGCTGTTCAAGCGCCCACTTGAGACCGTTGAACACCCTCTTCGCCTCCGCTTCGGTCTCTTTCAGGCGCTCCAGTTCGGAATCCGTTCCTTTCGCCTCGTCCGCCCGGAGCGCGTCGGCCTTTTTCTTCGCAGCGTCGTATTGCTCTTGGGCGGCTTTCACCTGTTTCTCCTCCGCCGCGACCGATGCGTCCGCGGCGGCGGCGGCGGCGAGCGTCTTGAACACGGTCTCCGCCGAGAAATCCGCCGGGACGGCCGAACCGGGCGCCCAGGCTTCCGCGGCGGCGGCGAGGGCCTCCGCGCGAGCTGCGGCGCTTTCCGCATTCTTGGCGTCGTTTTCGGCGGCGGTCGCCTTCCCGTCGGCGACCGTAGCCGTTTTTGTCGCGGAAGAGAGAAGCGCGATTTCGGCATTGAGTTTCTTTTCGATGTCGTCCGCCTTGTCGATGGTCTTCCGTTTCTCGGTACACTCGGAGGCGACCTTCGCCTGGTCCCGGTTCGCTTCGCCGAGCTTGTCGTTGCATTTCTGGACTTCGCCGTCGGCCGTTTTCTTGTCGCCGGCGTGTCCGTCTCGGCGGGATTCCGCGGCGGCCTTGTCCGCCCGGTGTTTCGCGAGGGGGGCGTGCTTGGCGTCGAACGAGCGCGCGAGAACGGCCTGTTCGTAGGCCGGACGGTCCGCCTCGAAGGCCGCTTCCAGAATGCCGACGGCGTCTTTTTTCTTCTTCAGCGCCTCGGCCTCGGTCTTGAATCCCGCTTCCGCGTCGACCCAGTTCTTCTCGGTATCGAGCGCGGCGATCTCCTCGTCGAGTCGTTCCGACTCCTCCGCCGCCGTTCTTTTCCGCTCCTCGGCGCCCCTCTTCTCCGCGTCCAGTTCCTCGTTCGCCGCCTGGATGCTCCTGTCGATCTCCTCGTCCGACGGCTTCTTCTTCCTTCCGTCCGCCGGCACCGCCAGTCCGATGCGTTCGAGCAGGACGGTCTCCGCGTCGCTCCGGGCATCCTTCGCCTTCTGGCAGGCGGCGAAGACCCTGCGCCCCGCTTCGGAGAATCGGGTGTCGCGGACGGCCTTCTCGAGCAGGTCGGCGCGCTCGCCCTTCTCCGCGGTGAGGAACGAGGCGAAGTCCCCCTGCTGGAGGACGACGGCCCGGACGAACTGCTCGAACGTGAGGCCGGCGGCGTCGACGGTCATCCGCGCCGCCTCCGTCGCGTCCTTCGCCTTGACTTCCGTCGACCCGCCGTCCGAGCCGATCCGGAACAGCTGTCGCGTGATTTTCTGCAGGGCGCCGTCCGCGGCGTTTCGGGCGCGGTGCTGCTCCCAGCGGGCGCGGTATCGGAGGCCGTCGACGCCGATGAAGTCCGCCTCGGCGACGCATTCGCCGGCACCTTCCGTCATCACGGCGTTGCACTTCTGCGAGAAGCCGTTCCCCTGGCGCGCGGTCATGCCGTAGAGCGCGAGGGCGATCGCGTCGAGGATGGACGTCTTGCCGGAGCCCGTCGGCCCGGAGACGACGAACGCCTCGGAGCGGAACTCGGGCGAATCGAAGTCGATCGTCCAGGTCCCGGCGAGCGAGTTGACGTTTGTGAGCGATACGCGGAGGATCTTCATGCCGTCGCCTCCCTTCCGCCGGTCGCGTCCTCGCCGCCGGCCCCTCCGTCCGTCCCGGGATCGAGGGCCTTGGCGAGCAGGCCGAGATACTCCCGGATCTGCACGGGCTCGAGGCCGAGCGCCTTGAGGCGGCGCTCCGCGAGGGACATCGGCGTGAAATCGGAAAGGTCGCGGCCGGCCGCGTCGGCCAGGGCGGCGCGGCGGGCGCCGTCGTCCTCGGCGCGCACGACGGCGAGCGTGACGGACGAGTCCCGGACGGCCTCGCGCAGCATCTGCCGGAACGCCACGGAGTCGCCGCCGCCCTTCGCGAGCGTCGCCTCGATCCACGCCGTGGAGTCCGGATGCGCCGCCAGCCGGGCGCGGAGCGTTCTCTCGACCTCGTCGACCGTTCCGCGGATGCGCCAGAACTCCTGCGCGTCGCGGTAGGGCTCGAAGCGCGGGCGGACGGCGCCGTCCTCGAACTCGACGACGACCACGCCCTTGTCCCGCTTCCGGCGCTCCTCCTCCGGCGCCTCCGGGTCGACCGCCTCGGAGAAGCTCATCGGAATCGGCGCGCCGGCGTAGCGGACGGTGTCGCGCCCGCCCACGGCCTGGTGGACGTGGTAGTGCCCGAGCGCGACGTAGTCCGCGTCCGGGAGCGCGTCGAGGCCGATCTCGTCGAGGCCGCCGACGGCGCGCCGCATCCGCTCCGAGACGTCGTCCGAGGGCGACGCGCCGGCGAACGAGGCGTGCGCGGCCAGGACGAGCGGCGACCCCGCGGGCGCCTTGGCGCGCGCGGCGGCGGCCACCGCAGCGCAGTGCGCGCGGAAGCCGGCGTCAAGGCGGGCGGACGGCGGCGCGTCGTCCGCGACGCCCGTCGCGCGCGCGGCCGCGGAGAGCTCCGCGGCGCGCAGGAACGGCACCGCCGCGAGGGCGAGGAGGCCGCCGTCGGCGCAGTCGAGGGCGAACGCCTCCGTCTCCGCGATCCCCTCCGGCGTCTCCGCCGCCTCGGGGACGACGACGGCGGCGACCTCTTCGAGGACGGGCTTCGGCGCGCCAAGGAGGGCGGGGGAGTCGTGGTTGCCGGCGACGACGGCCACGTGCCGCGCCGAACGGTCCGCATGGACGTCCTTCAGGAACCTGTAGTATTCGGCGAGCGCCTCGTTGGACGGGGCGCCGGTGTCGAAGACGTCGCCGGAGACGACGAGCAGGTCGGGCCTTTCGCGCCGGAGCAGGCCCCGGAGCCATTCGAGGAACCGGCGCTGCTCGTCGAGCCGGTTCCGGTTGCCGAACCGGGCCCCGAGATGCCAGTCGGCGGTGTGGACGAGTTTCTTCATGGGATTCAGTATACCACGTTGCGGTTCAAGAATAAACCGGTGGTGGATAGTTTCTTACCGGCCGGCGACGGAGGTGCTATTTCGCGGAACGCCGCCTCGGGGCGGCGCGCTCGACGAGGATCGCGCCGCGCTTCACGCGCGCGGCGACGCCGCGGCCGAGCGGAACGGCGCCGCCGCGGTGCGCCTCGAGAAGCCGGCGGAGGCGCTCGATGGCGTCGAGCGTCACGGCCTCCGGATCGACGCCGGCGGCGTAGAGCGCCGCGGCGATGCGCCGGCGGAGGAGGGGAGGGGAATGCTGAATGCTGAATGCTGAATGCTGAATGCTGAATTCCGAATGCTGAATGGATCCCCCGGTTGCAACGGGCGTTCGCGCTAGGGCGTCGAGGAGGTCGGCGTCGTCGCGCAGAAGGTCCATCGAGCGCGCGAGGGTGGAAAGGAAGGCGGGGCCGAAGGCGTCGAGGACGGCGGGGACGACGCGGTGGCGGATGCGGTTGCGGTCGGCGTCGTCTTCGGCATTGGTGGCGTCCTCCCGCCAGGCGAGCCCTTCGGCGCGGAGCCAGTCCGCGAGCGCGGCGTGGCGCACGCGGAGGAGCGGCCGCAGGCGCGCGGGGGAGGCACCGGACGCGGGGTCGAACGGCCGCATGCCCGAAAGCCCGCGCGCCGACGCGCCGCGCTTGAGGCGCAGGAAGAAGAGCTCCGCCTGGTCGTCGAGCGTGTGGCCGGTCGCAAGGATCAATGCTGAATGCTGAATGCTGAATGCTGAATGCTCGGGAGCGCGACGGTTCGGCCGTTCGACCGTGCGACCGTGTGACCGTGCGACCGAATCGCCGGCACAGACGGCGCGGAGAAAGTCGTGGCGGAGGCGGCGGGCGGCCATCTCCTCCGATTCGCCGGTGCGGGCGGCCTCGGCGGGGACGTCGCCGCGGCCGATGCGCAGCGGCACGCCGAGCGAGCCGCAGAGGTCGGCGACGAAGGCCGCGTCGGCGTCGGCCTCCGCCCCGCGGATGCCGTGGTGGAAGTGCGCGGCGACGAGGCCGTAGGGAGGCCTGCCGCCGAGCCACGCGCGAAGCCGGACGAGCGCGTGCAGGAGCGCGACGGAGTCCGCGCCGCCGGACACCGCCACGCAGAGCGGCGCGGCGCGGAGGATCCTCGCGAGCGCGGGGTCGCCGAACGGACGCGGGCCGAGCAGCGCGGCGTCCGGAAGCTTCGGGGTGGGCCGGCTCACGCGCGGGCTCCCCTCGCATGCGGAGGATCCGTATCACGCGGAGCCCGCAGAGTCCGCGGAGCTCTTCCCGTCCGGCGGGCCGCACGATTCGATTGTGGCGGAGCGGGGTGCACGGTCGCGAACTATACCGCACCCTCCCGCGCGAACGCAAGCGCGCCCGCGGGATTGCATTGCGAGCGGGCGGGCGTTGTGGTAGGATGCCGCGCGTCATCCACGCGAAAGGACGCTTCCCATGTTCCAAGGCACCTACACAGCCCTCGTCACGCCGTTCAACCGGGACGGCTCCGTCGACTACGGCGCGCTCCGCGCGCTCGTCGAGGCCCAGGCCGCCGCCGGCATCGCCGGCGTCTGCCCCGTCGGGACCACCGGCGAATCCCCGACCCTCGACTACGAGGAGCACGAGGAGGTCATCCGCAAGACCGTCGAATACACGGCCGGGCGCATGCAGGTCGTCGCCGGCACGGGCGGCAACTCCACGCGCGAGGCGGTGGAGCTCACGCGCCACGCGATCGACGACGGCGCGGACGCCACGCTCCAGATCGCCCCCTACTACAACAAGCCCACGCCCGAGGGGCTCTACCGCCACTTCTCCGAGGTGGCCGACGTCGGGCTCCCGGTCCTGCTCTACAACGCCCCCGGCCGCACGTCGCGCGACATCCCGGTCGCCGTCGTGAAGCGCCTCGCCGACCACCCGAAGATCGCCGGCATCAAGGAGGCGGCGGGCGACGCCAACCGCGTGAACCTCATCCGCGCCGCGATCGGCGACAAGATCGACATCCTCTCCGGCGACGACTCGCTCACGCTCCCGATGATGGCCGCCGGCGCGAAGGGCGTCGTCTCCGTCGCCTCGAACGTCGTCCCCGCCGAGGTGGTCGAGATGGTGCGCCTCGCGCTCGCCAACGACTTCGCCGGCGCGCTGAGGATCCACACGCGCCTGCTCGACCTGTTCGCCGACCTCTTCATCGAGGTCAACCCCGTCCCCGTCAAGGCCGCGATGGCGATGCTCGGCACCGCGCAGGAGGTCTACCGCCTGCCGCTGTGCGAAATGAGGCCCGAGAACAGGGAGAAGCTGAAGAACACGCTTTCTTCCCTGGGCCTCATTTCGCAATGCTGAATGCGCCCATTCAATGAAGAACATACGCATTTCGATCTTCGGCGCCGCCGGCCGCATGGGCCGGTCGATGGTCTCGAACCTCGCCGACTTCCCGGAGCTCTCGCTCGCCGCCGCCGTCGAGGCGCCCGGCTCGCCCTTCCTCGGGCGCGACGCCGGCGAGCTCGCCGGCGTCGCGCCGCTCGGCGTCCCGGTGACGGACGACGCCGAGGCCGCCGTGGCGGGGTGCGACCTTGCGATCGACTTCACGTTCCACACCGCGGTCCCGGAGCACGCCGCGCTCGCGAGGAAGCACCGCAGGGCGCTCCTCGTCGGCACGACCGCGCTCGCCGCGGAGGAGCGCGCCGCCGTCCTCGCCGTCGGCGAGGTCGCGCCCGTGCTGATCGCCTCCAACATGTCCGTCGGCGTGAACGTCCTCGAGGCGCTCGTGCGCCGCGCCGCCGCCGCTCTCGGACCGGGCTTCGACGTCGAGGTGGTCGAGATGCACCACCGCCACAAGAAGGACGCCCCGTCCGGCACCGCGCTCACGCTCGCGCGCGCCGCGGCGGAGGGCCGGGGGCTCGACCTGGACGCCGTCGCGCGCTACGGCCGCGAGGGCGTGACGGGCGAGCGTCCGTCGGACGAGATCGCGATCCACGCGCTGCGCGGCGGCGACGTGGTGGGCGACCACGACGTCACCTTCGCCGCGGACGGCGAGCTCGTGCGGCTCTCGCACCGCGCGACCTCGCGTTCCTGCCTCTCCCGCGGCGCCCTGCGCGCCGCGCGCTGGCTCGCCGCGCAGTCCGCCGGCGTCCACACGATCGCCGAGTCGCTCGGCCTGTAGGGCGGTCCCGGACATGGAGACGCGCGCCGCCATCGTCCTCGGAGCGGGCGCGAGCGGACGCGCCGCCGCGCGCGCGCTGCTGCGCCGCGGGGCGGAGGTCGCCGTCGCCGTGCGCGAGCCGGACGGCGCCACCGCCGCGCTCGCCGCGGAGGGCGCCGCGATCCTCGCGGGCGATCCGGCCGCGTCCGTGGCGGGGTGGGGACCCCGCCACGCGGGGGCGACGGCGGTCTTCAGCCCCGGCATTCCGCCGAGCGCGCCGGAGTTCACCGCCGCGCGTGCGGCGGGGCTTCGCGTGCGCGGGGAGCTCTGCCTCGGGTGCGAGCTCTTCGGCGGGCGTGTCGTCGCGATCACCGGGAGCAAGGGCAAGAGCTCGGTCGTGAAGCTCCTCGCCGACGCGCTCTCGGCCAACGGAACGCCGGCCGTCCCGTGCGGCAACTACGGCACGCCCGTGTGCGAGATCGCGGACCTGCGCCCCGCGCCGGCGGTCGCCGTGGCGGAGTGCAGCAGCTTCCAGCTCGAGACGGCGGACGAGGCGCTCGCGCCCGAGGCGGCGGCGGTCCTCAACCTCTCGCGCGACCACCTGAACCGCCACGGAACGATGGAGGCCTATCTCGACGCGAAGCTGCGGATCTTCGACCACCTCGCGCCCGGCGGCCTCGCGCTCGTCCCGGCGCCGGCGGACGATCCCGGGGGCGTCCTCGCGCGCGCCGCGGCGCAGCACCCGGCCCTGCGCTTCGCGACGTTCGGCGCCGCGCCTTCCGCGGAGTGGCGATGGGCGCCGGGCGAGGTGCGCGGGCCCGGCGGCGAGCGCCTCGCCGTGGCGGGGTCCTACTTCGACAACGACGTGCTCGGCCCGGCGGCCGCGTGCGCGGCGGCGATCCTGCTGCGCCTCGGCCTCGCGCCGGAGGCGGCGGCCGCGGCGATCCGGGGGTTCGAGCCGCTGCCGCACCGGATGCAGCGCGTCGCGGAGGGGCGCGGGGCGGTCTGGATCGACAACTCCAAGGCGACCAACCTCGCGGCGATGCTCGCGAGCGTGCGGATGGCGCCGAAGCCCGCGCTGCTCGTCGCGGGCGGGCGCATCAAGGAGGACCTCTCCGTGGGCGGCGTGGAGCTCGCGGCGCTCGGCGTCGCGAAGGCCTACACGATCGGCGAGTGCGGCGAGGCGATGGCGCGCGCGTGGGGCGGCGCCCTTCCCGCGGAGTTCGCCGGCGACCTCGGGCGCGCGTGCGAGGCCGCGGCGCGCGACGTCGCCGCGCTCCATCCCGCGAGCGTGCTGCTCGCGCCCGGCACGGCGAGCTTCGACCAGTTCCGATCCTTCGAGGAGCGCGGCGACCGCTTCGCGGCGCTCGCGCGGCGGCTCGCCTGAGCGCGGCGCTACTTCTGGCCGTAGTAGGCGCCGGGGCCGTGCTTGCGGAAGTAGTGCTTGTCCAGGACGTAGGACGGGGCCGGCTCGGCGTCCGGGTCGAGGCGGAGCGTGTCGAGCGCCATGGCGGCGATCTGCTCGAGCGCGACGGCGTTCTCGACGGCCTTGCGCGGCGTGGGACCCCACGTGAACGGGCCGTGGCCGGCGACGAGGACGCCGGGGAAGGCCTCGGCGTCGAGGTCGTGGAAGCGCTCCTCGATGACGCGGCCGGTGTTGAGCTCGTAGTCGTCGGCGACCTCGGCGGGCGTGAGCTCGCGCGTGCAGGGGACGGCGCCGTGGAAGTGGTCGGCGTGCGTCGTGCCGAAGGCGGGGATGCCGCGGCGGGCCTGCGCCCAGGCGACGGCCTTGGGGGAGTGCGTGTGGACGATGCCGCCGACGGTCGGGAAGGCGCGGTAGAGCGCCAGGTGCGTCGGGAGGTCGGACGAGGGGCGGAGCGTCCCCTCGACGGCATGGCCCTCGAGGTCGACGACGACGATGTCCTCGGCGGTCATGCGGTCGTAGGCGACGCCGCTCGGCTTGATGGCGACGAGGCCCGCCTCGCGGTCGATGCCGGAGACGTTGCCCCAGGTGAGGACGACGAGCCCGTGCTCGACGAGCTCGAGGTTGCGGCGGAAGACGTCGTTCTTGAGTGCGGTGAGGTCCATGGGGAAGTCTCCTAGGGTTCGGTTTCGGGCTCGGCGTCGGAGCGGATCGGGGCGACGGACTCGATGTCGGCGAGCGGGATGGAATGGACGAGGCCGGGGGCGGTCTCGACGCGGTAGAAGCCGCCGGCGCGCTCCCGGAACATGCCCCGGACGACCGTGCCGTTGCGGGTCGTGACGGCGACGTCGGGGATGAAGAGGCGCTCGAGCCCGACCGTGCCGAGCGCGGCGGTCCGGTCGCGGCCGACCTCGACGCTCTGCGTGACGGACCTGTAGCCGGGGCGCGAGAGCTCGACGGCGTGGGTTCCGGCGGGGACGCGGAGGACGAGCTCCTGCGAGACGGAGTCGGAGGCGCCGGGCTTCGCGGCGGTCGCGCCGGCGCGTTTGCCGTCGATCGAGACGGTGACGAGCGCGGGCGAGGTCGAGAGGGAGATCGAGCCGGAGTTGGGGCGGAGGCGGAACTCCTCGGTGGAGAACGCGCCGGGCTCGAGCGAGACGGTGCGGGCGAGGGGGTCGTGGCCCTCGAGGTCGACGCGCACGCGGTAGGAGCCGGGGACGGCGTTGGAGAGGGCGACGGGCGAAAGGCCGCGGAACTCGTCGGCGACGTAGACGCGCGCGCCGGAGGGGACGGTGACGACGCGGAGCGTGGCGGGGAGGGGCTCCAGCTCCGCGCGAAGGTCGATGACGTCGCCCGACGCGAGTTTCACGCGGCGCCGGAAGGTCGCGTGGCCGGGGAGGGAGACGGCGACCTCGGTCTCGCCCTCGGGGATGCCGGAGACGTCGACCGGCGCCGCGCCGCGCGGGACGCCGCCGACGGAGACGGAGGCGCCGGCGGGCTCGGAGACGACGCGGAGCGTGGCGGAGGAGGGGACGAGGCGCGCGAAGACGAGGGCGGGCGCCGGCGCGGCGAGGTCGCGCTCGAGCGTGGCGTCGCGGTGGCCGTCGAGCGAGAGGCCGAAGGAATGCCTCCCGGGGGCGAGCTCGGGCAGCAGGACGGGCGTGGTGCCGACGAACGCGCCGTCGAGCGTCGCGGCGGCGCCCTGCGGGTCGGTGTCCAGAAGGACCGTGACGGAGGGCTCGGGCAGTTCGAAGAAGAAGTCGGAGGGGGATTCGCCGGACTCGAACTCGACGTAGGTCGCGGGCGCGCCGTCGAGCTCGAGGCGGGCGACGTGGCGGCCCGGGAAGAGGTGGATCGAGGCGGGCGTGACGCCGCGCGGGACGCCGTCCACCGAAAGCATCGCGCCGGCGGGCCGCGAGGAGACGGCGATCGCGGGCGAGGGCGGCGGCGCGGGCTCGGGGCGGGCGGCGGGCGCGGACACCGCGAACAGGCCGGCGCAGAGGCCGGCCGTCAGGACTGCCCGCAAGCGCGCGCCGGCGCAGAGGCCGGCGACCAGGGCGGCCGGCCGCTTCATTTCACGCGCTCCTGCACCTCGCGGAGTCGGCGGAAGGCGCTGCGGTATCGCTCGTCGGTCCGTTCGGGGACGTATTCGAGGATCTCGGAGAGCGCGGCGGCGGCGGCGGCCCAGTCCTTGGTGTTGGTGGCGATGGCGGCGGTCTTCTCGAGGTCGGCGAGCGTGTCGTCGAGCGCGCGCGCGGCCTCGGCCTCGCGCGCGACGGCCTTGTCGAAGAGCTCGGGCTTGGGGTCGAGCGAGTCGAGGTTGGCGAGGGCGGCACGGAACGCGTGGACGGCCTCGTAGAGGTTGGCGGGCTTCACCTCGCGCTGCTCGAAGAGGAGCGCGCCGCGGTTGAACTCCGTCACGGCGCGGGCGATGAGGTCGTCGCGCCCGTAGGCCGCGGCCCAGAGCCCGAGCTCGGTGAGCGCGAAGGCCTCGAGGCGGTCGCAGAGCGCGGCGAGGTCCTCGGGCGGCGGGAAGTTGCGCACCGAGACGGTGATCGCGCGGCCCTCGAAGAGCGCCGAGATGCGCGTCGTGCGGAACTCGTTCTCGCGCGCCCGGCCGCCGTATTCGGGACGGAGCGAGGCGAAATGCGTCTCCGCGAAGTGGCGGGAGAGCGCCTCGCGGACCTCGGGGTCGAGCGGTTCGGAGGACTTGCTCACGTGGCGGTTCTCGGCGGTGTCGTCGATCGACACGACGAGGCGGCCGTCGGCGCCGAGGTCCATCTGGTAGCGGAAGACGGCCTTGTCGGAGCCCTGGAGCTTCACGTAGGAGAACTCGAGCGGCGGCGGGGGCGGCGGCTCGGCGGAGACGACCGGCACGGACTGGGGGGCGTCGAGGAGGGTCCTGGCGGCGACGGCGAGCAGGACGACCGCGGCGCAGCCGAGGACGACGTTGACGAGCAGCTTGCTGTTGCGGACCGGGGCGGCGGGCCGGTCCGCCGGGCCGAAGCCGAGGTCGACGGGCGCGGCGGGCGGAGGCGCGGCGGGCGGAGGCGCGGCGGGGGCCGGGGCGGGCGGCTCCGAGGGCGTTGGCGCCGGCTCGGGGGCCGCGGATGGAGCGGGGGCCGGCTCGGGCGCCGCGGGCGCGGCGGGAATCGTCGCGGTTACGGCGGAGGGGGCCGGCGGCGCGGTGAATTCGCCGTTCTCGTCGGAGAGGCGGAGGACGGAGACGCCGATCGCGACGGCGTCGCCGGGCCGGAGGCGGGTCGCCTCCTGGATCGAGACGCCGTTCACCTGGGTGCCGTTCACGGTGGCGAGGTCGGCGACCATGGGCGCGCCGTCCTCGAAGTAGAAGCGGCAGTGGCGGCGCGAGAGCATCTCGTCGCGGATCGCGACGTCGTTCTGCGACGAGCGGCCGAGCGAGAGCCCGTCCTCGGGGATCGGGAGCGACTTGCCCTCCTCGGGGCCTTTTTCGATGCGGAGCTTGTACATGGGACGGTAAGCGGTCGGAGTTCGTTTCGTGGAAGCGACGTGCACAACGATACCACAAACGGTCCTTCCCCGCAACTTTTCCCGCCGGCCGCGGGCGCTTGCCCGTCGCGCGGGCGTGTGGTAGACTACGCTCCGTCCGCGCGGCACACTCCCGTTCCCGACGGACCTCCGGAGATTTCCGCCTCCATGCCCAGCCCGACCACCCAGACGAACACGGTCGCCGACCTTCTCGCGCACGGCGAGACGGACCGGCTCGAGTGCAAGTCGGCCAAGGGCGGGTTCCCGAAGAGTTTCTGGGAATCCTACTCCGCCTTCGCGAACATGGACGGCGGCACGATCGTCCTGGGCGTTTCCGAACCGAAGAAGGGCATCCGCGTCGTCGAGGGCGTCAAGCGCCCGGACGTCCTCGCGAAGACTCTCTGGGACACCGTCAACAACCCCGACAAGGTTTCGGCCAACGTCCTCTTCCCGCGCCACGTCCGCGTCGAGGACGCCGGCGGGAAGAAGGTCCTCGTCGTCGAGGTCCCTCGCGCCGACCGCGTCGACCGTCCGGTCTACGTCGGGCGCGACGTCTTCCGCGGCACCTACCGGCGCAACGGCGAAGGCGACTACCGCTGCCCGCGCGAGTCCGTCCTCGCGATGCTCCGCGACCAGAACCGCGAGCCCTCCGACGGCGCCGTCGCGGAAGAGCTGTCCGTCGCGGACCTGGACGCCGAATCCGTCCGCCGCTACCACACGCTTTTCTCCAACCTCAAGCCGGACCACGTCTGGACCCGCCTGCCCGACGAGGAGCTGCTCGTCAAGATCGGCGCCGCCGTCCGCGGACGCGACGGCGTCGTCCGTCCGACGGTCGCCGGGCTCGTCTGCTTCGGCGACTTCGTCACCATCCTCCGCGTTCTTCCCGACTTCTTCCTCGACTACCGCGAACGGCTTTCGGGCGACACCCGCTGGACGGACCGCGTCTGTTCCTCCGACGGAACGTGGAGCGGAAACGTCTTCGACTTCTTCTTCCGCGTCCATCCCCGGCTGACCGCCGACCTCAAGGTCCCGTTCGCGATGCGCGACGCGGTGACGCGCATCGACGACACGCCCGCCCACAAGGCGCTCCGCGAAGCGCTCGCCAACGCGCTGGTCCACGCCGACTACCGCGGGCGGTGCGGGATCGTCGTCGAGAAGGCCTTCCGGCGCATTTCCATCTCCAATCCGGGCACGTTCCGCATCCCGAAGTCCGTCGCGATCTCCGGCGGAACGAGCGATGCGCGGAACGCCAACCTGTTCAACATCTTCTCGCTCGTCGACATCGGCGAGCGCTCCGGTTCCGGGCTCTGCAACCTGTTCGACGTCTGGAACCGGAACGGCTTTCCTCCGCCGGAAGTGGAGGAATCCTTCGAACCCGACCGCATCCGCCTTTCCGTCTCCACCGGTCCGACTGTGGAGAAAACTACGGAGAAAAACGGTTCGACTACGGAGAAAACTACGGAGAAAAACGGTTCGACTACGGAGAAAACTACGGAGAAAAACGGTTCGACTACGGAGAAAATTCTTTCGCTTCTTGCCGGAGCTCCGTTGATGACGACTCTGGAAATCGCCAAACAAACCGGCCTGACGGAAGACGGCGTGGCCTGGAATCTCCGGAAGCTGAAAGCATCCGGCCGTCTCCGCCGCGTCGGTCCCGACAAAGGCGGGCATTGGGAAGTCCTCTTCCCGCCGTCCCCGCCCGCGAAACCTTGATTCCCTTTCCCATTCGGCTTTCATCATTCGGAGAAACATCCGCCACCCGAAACCCCTGAACCACAAACAAACCCTTTAGCGAACTGCTAAACGACGCCACCTCGGAAAAACCTACCACACTTTTCCTCGTCGTTTCGGACAAGGTCAACACACCTTGTGAGTTTCCTTCAGCAGGACGCGCCCCAACCGGGCGCGTCCTCGCCATGCGAAACTCACGGGCCTGTGGTAGGGCCTTCCGAGGTGGGCATGGATCGAGGACGCGCTTTTTTGTAGCCGTCTCTCTTCCGGACCCGCCGCGATGCAGCCGAATCGCGACGGAAACGAGGAAGATAACATGGCAAATGAACAGACAATCGTCGCAATCCCGGAAGGGAAAATCTGCGATTTCATCGACGGAAAGTTCCGCAACGACACGCCGGAGGAACATGTCCGGCAGACAATCGAGAAGCGGCTCGTCAAGGAGCACAAATACGCCCGAGAACGCATCCGCGTGGAGTTTCCCGTCAAGGTCGGAGACGCCAAGAAGCGCGTCGATCTTGCAGTCTGGGACGCGGGCGACGCGGAGAAGGCGCAGGAAGGGATCCGTCTCGTCGTCGAATGCAAGGAGCAGAAGGTGAAGCCGTCCCACGCCAAGGAAGGCGTCGGGCAGCTCAAGAGCTACATGGCCGCCTGCGCCAACTGCGAATGGGGGATGTGGACCAACAGCGAAACGAAGTTCGTGTTCCGCAAGGTCAAGGGGCCGGACGGGAAATGGACGTTCGAGGAATTCATCGACATTCCCCCCGCCGACGGTTCGCCCTCCGACCTGGACCGGCTGGACCGCAAGAAACTGCGCGACGCTTCCGACGACAACCTCCTTTTCGTCTTCCGCACCTGCCACGACTACATCCACGTCACCGACGGGCTCCAGGAGGAAGAGGCATTCTTCGAATTCCTGAAGGTCATCTTCTGCAAGATCGAGGACGAACGGAACGTCCCGAAGCCGCTCGAATTCTTCGCCACGAACGCCGAACGCGGCGACCCGGACGGGCAGCTCACCGTCAAGAAGCGCATCGCCGCGGTATTCTCGCGCGTGAAATCGCTTCCGAAATACCGCCGCATCTTCGCACCCTCCGACGAAATCGGGCTCAAGCCCCGCTCACTCGCACACGTCGTGGCGGAGCTGCAGGGCTACAGTCTCCTTCGGACCGACATCGACGTGAAGGGCAAGGCCTACGAGGAAATCGTCGGCACCACGACGCGCGGCGACCGCGGCGCCTATTTCACGCCGCGCAACGTAATGCACATGGTCGTCGGGATGCTCGATCCGAAGCCCGGCGAAAAGGTTCTCGACAGCTCCTGCGGCACGGGCGGTTTCGTCGTCGCCGCCATGACGCACGCCACGCGCGGTCTCCGCGAAGATTTCCGGAGGACTTACGGAGACGAAGAAGACTGGGAATCCTCCACGCAGCAGGAATTCCAGAAGAAGATCGCCGACCTCGCCTCCTCCGACTACTTCGGCTTCGACATCAACCCGCACCTCGTCAAGGCCACCAAGATGAACATGGTGATGAACAACGACGGCAGCGGGAACATCCTGCACACCGATTCGCTCCTCCCGCCCCACGGGTGGGATGCCGACTTCCGCGACGCGCTCTGCGACTCCCTCGGAATCGAAAAGGGCTCCCTGCGCTCGTGGCGCGACCTCGCGCGCTTCGACGTCATCGTCACCAATCCCCCCTTCGGCGCGAATCTCAAGATTGCCGACCACGCCGTTCTCGAACAGTTCGATCTCGCGCGCATCTGGAGGGAGGACAAGGCGACCGGGCGCTGGACGCGGACCGACAAGTTCCAGTCCTCCGTCCCGCCCGAAATCCTCTTCGTCGAGCGCTGCACGCAGTTCCTCAAGGAAGGCGGCCGCATGGGAATCGTCCTGCCGGACAACATCCTCGGCGCGCCGGGCCTGGGCTACGTCCGCGAATGGATCGTCGCGCACCACCGCGTCATCGCGAGCATAGACCTCCACGCCGACACGTTCCAGCCCCACAACGGAACGCAGACCTCCGTCCTGATCCTCCAGAAGAAGACGAAGGCGCAGATCGACGAAGAGGAAAAGACCGGAAAGACAGCCGACTACCCGATCTTCATGGCGATGGTCGAGCGCGTCGGCCACGACAAGCGCGGCAACCCCGTTTTCCGCCGCGATGCGGACGGAAACGAAATCCTCGCCGACGTTCCCGACCCCGACGCCGGGCCCGGAGCCACGCGCAAGGCAAAGATTCCCGACGACCAGACGCTCATGGTTCCCGCGCGCTTCACGGAATGGAAAGAAAAGGAGGACATTCCGTGGTAACCGTCCGTCCCGTCAAATGGTGTGCCGTTTCGCTCTCCGAAGTCCGCGCCCGGGGACTTCGCCTCGAAGCCGGTTTCTACGACGTCGAAACCCGGACCGCCCGCGACCGCGTTCTCTCCTCGCCGCTCGGCTGGACGCCTCTCGGCGGCCCAAAGGGACTTGCGGCGAACGCATTCTACCCCGGACGGTTCAAACGAGTCTATTGCAACTGGGGCAACGGCACGCCGTTTTACCTTCCTTCACAAATGACGGCCCTGTATCCTGAGCCGGACAAATGGATTTCATCGATATCGAATTGTTCCCTGAACGAACTCGTCTTGGAAAAGGGAACTCTCGTTCTTGCCCGTTCGGGAACAATCGGTCCTCTTTCTATCGTAACCAAGACACTCTCCGGAAAAGTGTTCTCGGACGACGTCATTCGCGTGTCGTTTAAATCCGAGAACGACCTCGGATTTGTCTACGCCTTTCTCAAATCACGGATTGGCAATCGTCTCCTTGCGCAAAGCCAATACGGCGCAGTCATCACCCACATCGAACCGGAACACCTCGCGGCGATTCCCGTTCCGAACGCGCCGGACGACGTGAAAAAGCGCATCCACGAAGCGGTCGTCCGCTCCTACGAACTCCGGGACGAAAGCAACGACCTTCTCGCCCGGGCCCGCGCACTGCTCGCGGACGCGCTCGACCTGCCGCCTCTCTCCGATTTCACGGAAAGCCGAACCATTCCCACGGAAGCGCCGCAGACCTTTGACATCCGTCTCAAAGACCTCGCGGGAAGACTCGACGTCTCCTATCATCTCCCCGTCGTCCACGCCATCGAAGAGCAACTTCTCACCAACGCCGCCGAAGTCGCGACCGTGGGCGACCCGCGCGTGAGCAAGCGCATCATCCTGCCGGGGCGGTTCAAACGCGTTTACGTCGAAGAAGGTTTCGGAAAGGTGTTCATCGGCGGAAAACAACTCGGCGAACTCGATCCGTCGAACAAGAAATACCTTTCTGTTTCACACCACGGGAAACGCATCGACGAGCAACTGACAATCCGGGAAAACATGACGCTCGTCACATGCAGCGGAACGATTGGTCGAGTCTCTTTGGTCGGTTGCCATTGGGACGGATGGACGGCGAGCCAACACATCTTGCGGGTTGTTCCCGCGTCGCGCGACATTGCCGGCTATCTGTATGTCTGGCTTTCGTCGGAGTGGGCGAAACCGCTCATCGTCCGAAACTCCTACGGGGCGGTCATCGACGAAATCTCCGACGCGCAACTGGCCGCCGTCCCGTTTCCCCTTCTCAAAGACCCCGCCACGCAAGCCGAAATCAACCGGCTCGCCCTTGAAGCTTCCGCGCTCCGCTCGGACGCCTATGATTTCGAGCAAGAAGCGCTCCGTGCAATGGAGGACAAAGTCCTCTCTTCCGGAAACTGAACCCGTCGGAGACCGCTGATGCCTCGGTTCGCGGTGCAAGGCGCGGCGGCTCGGCGGGGACGCCTCGCCCCGCCTCCGGCCAATTCCCGCGGACTTGCCTATTCCGGGAAGGGGCACTCGGGGAGGCGGCCGGCGAGGGCGTCGGAGGCGATCCGCCGGGTGTCGAGAGGGAAGTCGCTGCGGGCGATCCAGCGCAGGAAGGACGGGTCCTCCGCGGCGAGGGCGCGCAGGGTCTGGCCCTTCTTCTTGCCGAAGTTCACGGTCGCCTCGCGGTCCACCCAGCGGAAGCGGCCCTCGCGGTCGACGTTGAACGGGTCGCGCGGGTTGATTTCGCGGTCGAAGGCGTCCGGGTCGGTCGGGAGGTCGGGGTAGCGGGCGAACTCGCCCTCGAGGACGCGGAGCGCGGCGGCGGCGTCCGCCGCGGCGCCGTGCGCGCCCACGAGCTCCTCGCCGCAGTAGAAGCGCATCGCGGCGGCGAGGTCGCGCGGCTCGCGGCGGTGGTAGACGCGGAGGGCGTCGACGAGCCGGCGGCCGCCGGCGTTGAAGAACATGCCGCAGCGGGCGAACTCCTCCTCGAGGATCGGGACGTCGAGCTTCGAGAGGCCGAAGCCGCCGAGGTCGCAGTCGCGGAAGAAGGCGAGGATCTCCGCCGCCTTCTCCTCGAAGCGCGGCGCGCCGCGCACCATCGCGTCGGTGATGCCGTGGACGGCGGTCGACTCGGCGGGGATCGGGACGCCGGGATTGAGCAGCCAGGTCTTCTCCGTCCGCCCGCCGCCGGGTTCGAGCCGGACGACGGCGAGCTCGAGGATCCGGTCGGTCCGCGGGTTGAGGCCCGTGGACTCGATGTCGAAGATCGCGAGCGGCCGGTCGAGCGCGAGGAATCGCATGGCGGCTAGCGGTCCGGGCCGGCCTCCGCGGGCTCGCCGAAGTCGAAGACGATCTCCCCGGGGCGGACGCGGTTCTCGCGCCGGGCGACGAGCTCGACGTATTCGGGGTCGGTCTCGAACTCGTTCTGCTTGCGGCGGAGCTCCCCGATGCGGCGCTCGATCTCGTCGTTCTCGGTCTGGAGGGCCTTCCGCTCCCGGGAGCGGCGGGCGTGCTCGTCGATCATCGGGCCGAAGACAGCCACCGCGGCGGCGGCGGCGCAGCCCGCGAGGACCAGGACGAGGATGATGCGGAAGGTCTTCACGTGCGCGGCGCTTCGGGGCTGGCCCCGGGGGAGAAAAATGGTGGTGGGTCAACGATTCGAACGTTGGAAGGCAATGCCAGCAGATTTACAGTCTGCCCCCGTTGACCGCTTGGGTAACCCACCACGAAGAGGAACGGAACGGGCGGGAGTATCGCAGAACGCCCGGGGCAAGTCAAGCGGAATTTCGCCCGCCGGCGACCGGCGAAAACCGCGCTTTCCCGGACGGGGCGGATGTGGTAGCATCCCGCGCATGCAGATGACGACGGATCCGAAACCGACCCCTCCCCGCGACCCGCCCCCCGTTCCGGTCGCGACCGTGCGCGGCGCGCGGGGCGACTCCCCGATCTACATCGGCCGCGGGCTTCTTGCGCGCGCGGGCGCCATCGCCGCGGGCTCGGCGCCCGGGCGGCGGGCGCTCGTCGCCACCGACTCGAACGTCGGGCCGCTGCACCTCGCGCCGCTCCTCGCGTCGCTCCGCTCGGCGGGGTTCGAGGCGGCGGCGCACACGATCCCCGCCGGCGAGGCGTCGAAGCGCCTCTCGGAGCTGGAGCGCCTCTGGGGGGCGCTCCACGCGGCCGGGATCACGCGCGCCGACCTCGTCGTCGCGCTCGGCGGCGGCGTCGTCGGCGATCTCGCCGGATTCGCGGCGGCGACCTGGCTGCGCGGCGTCGCCGTGATGCAGGTCCCCACGTCGATGCTCGCGTTCGTCGACTCGTCGATCGGCGGCAAGACGGCGATCGACCTTCCGTTCGGCAAGAACCTCGCCGGGGCCTTCCACCAGCCGGTTGCCGTCGTGGGCGACCCGGACGTCCTGCGCACGCTGCCGCCGCGCGAGTTCGCGCAGGGCATGGCGGAGGCCGTGAAGACGGCCTGCATCGCCGACGAGGGGCTGCTCTCCCTCCTGCGCGCCGTCGCCGGCCGCGCGCCGACCCCGGAGGAGACGGAGCGCATCGTCGCCGGCTGCGCGCGGATCAAGGCGGACGTGGCGAGCCGAGACGAGCGCGAGGGCGGCCTGCGGATGATCCTCAACTTCGGACACACGGTCGGGCACGCGATCGAGAAGGTCCTCGGCTACGGCGCGGTGCCGCACGGCGAGGCCGTCGCGGTCGGCATGGTCGCCGCCGCGCGTCTCGGCGAGCGGCTGGGCGAGACGCCCGCCGGAACGGCGGACGCGCTCGCGGACCTGCTCGCGCGCCTGTCGCTGCCGGTCCGCGTCGCGGACCTTCCCGGCGGCGCGGCGGCGTGCGCGCCGGACGCGCTCGCCGCCGCCATGCTCGCCGACAAGAAGAAGCTCGGCGCGCGGCTCCACTTCGTCCTGCTGGAAGGGTGGGGGAGGGCGAAGGTCGTTCCGATGGACCCCGCCGAGGTCCGCGACGCGCTCCCCGCGATCCTGTAGGCGCCGGAACTACGGCGCGAAGGAGACGAGGTCGCGCAGCGTCGCCGGCCAGGCGTCGGGATCGGCGAAGAGCGGGAGCGGCGGCACGGCGAGGAAGGGCCGGAGCGCCTCGGGAAGCCCGTAGGGCGGGTGGCTCTCCCACCAGGGGCCGTCGCCTTGCGCGGCGATGCGCGCGGCGGCGGCGGGAAGCGGCAGGAGCGGCGGAAGCGGCGCGGCCGGAAGGAGTGCGCGCGCCGCGAGGCGGGCGCGGGCCCACGACGGCCAGTCGCGGGCCCGGGGCGCGGCCGCTTCCGCGGCGGCGGCGGCGCGGAGCGCCGTCCGGGCCTCCGGGGAGGCGAGGGCGGCCAGGCCGCCGTTTCGGTCGGCCGCGGGGAACCGGATGCAGACGTCGCGCGCGATGCGTTCCGCCTCGTTCGTCCGGCCGACCGCGGCGAGCGCGCGCGCGACGACGGGGCCGAGCTTCGGATAGACGGAGAGGTGGGCGAGATCGCCGGCGCTCCATGCGGGACATTCGGAACAGAGCGCGAGGACCCGTTCCGGGCGGCCGAGGTCGAGCAGGAACGAGGCGAGGGGGACGAGATCGGACGCCTCGTCCCATGCGGCCGGATCGGGTCCCGCGGCCTCGCGCAGGAGCGCCTCGGCCTCGTCCGCGCGGCCGAGGCGCGCGAGGAGGTTCGCGAACGGGAGGAGGGCCTCGCGGCCGCGTTCGAGGCGCGCGCCGGCGCCGAGGCCGAAGGAGCGCAGGAGCGCGCGGGCGGCGTCGAGCGAGGCGGCGTCCGCGGCGTCGACGTCCGGGGAGACGGCGTCGCACCAGACGCCGAGCCGCGAGGAGAGCGCGCGGGGCGAGAACCAGGAGGGATTGGCGTCGCGGACCTCGGCCGTGGCGGGGTCCGCCGCGAAGGCGGCGAGCGCGACGAGGGCGCGGGACGCCGCGGCGAGGTCGACGTCGACGACCGCGGCGTCGAGCGCAAGCGCCGCGCGTGCGGCGTCGGCGCCGGGAAGCATGCGCCCGTTCGGGAGGAGACGCGCGGTTTCGGCCGCGAGGCGCGCGCGGTCGCCGGTCATGAGGCAGACGAAGGAGAAGAGGGCGAAGTCGTCGCCGTTCGGGAGGAGGCCCGCCGGCGGCGCGGGGACGCCGGCGAGGAACCAGAGCGCGTTCGTGGCGGAGAGCGGATCGGCGAGGACGCGCTCGCGCGCGGAGGGAGCGGGACGTGGTGGGTCGCACGGCCCGCTCGGCGGAGGGAGGGCGAGGCGCGCGTCGAGCTCGTCGAGGAAGGCGGCGCAGACGTCGCGCGCGGAGCCGCCGAGGAAGTCCGGCGTGTCGTCCGCGAGGGCGGCGCGGGCGACGAAGTCGGTGCGCGCGGCGGCGACGCCTGGCGCGTCGCCTGCGAGGGCGGCGAGCGCGAGGCGGAGTCCGGAGAGCAGCGGCGGACGGTCCGCGGGAGGAAGCGCCGCGGCGCGCTCGTCGAGCGCGGCGCGGACCGCGGGCCAGTCGGCCGGATCGGGAGGTCGCGAGGCGAGCCGCGCGAACCAGTCGCCGGCGTCGTCCGCGAGCGGAAGCGCGAAGTCGACGACGGAGAGCCAGAGCGTGGCGTAGGGCGCGGGAGGCGACTCCGGCGCGGCCGGCTGCGGCGCGGGCTCCTCCGCGCGGAGGAGCCCGCAGAGGGCGAGGAGCGAAACGCGGCGGAGGGGGCGGATCATGCGGCCATTCTAGCGCGTTTCGGGAGGCGGGGCAAGGCGCCGCGGGCCGTTTGCGCGCGGCGGCGCGTTCCGCTAGAATGCCCGGCGATGAAGACGAACGGCGGAGATGCGCGCGAGGGACGGACCGGTGGGGGCGGGGAGGGCGCCCGGTTCCTCTGCCTGTGCATGGCGCCGGCGCTGGACGCGACGGTGTCGCTGCCGCGCGCGCCGGCCGGCCGGGGGGAGATCTTCAAGGACGTCGCCGGCGAGACGGTCGCCGGCGGCAAGGGCCTGAACGTGGCGCGCTGGCTGGCGCTTCGTGGGGCCTCCGTCGCCTGCCGCGGACTGCTCGGCGAGGACAACGCGGCGCCCTTCGCGCGCGAGATGGCGCGCTTCGGCGTCGAGGACCGCCTCCTGCGCGTCCCCGGCGCCACGCGCGTCAACGAGATGGTCGCCTGGCCGGGCGGATGCTTCAAGCTGAACCGCCCCCCGTTCCCCGGCCTCGACCCGGACCGGGCGCGCGAGGTCCTGGACGGCCTGGGCGGTCCGGAGGACGCGGAGGGCGCGGCGGTCCGCGTCGCCATCCTGTCCGGCTCCCTTCCCGCGGCGGTTCCGCCGGACTTCTACGCGCGCGCCGTGGAGCGTCTCCGCGCGCGCGGCTGGACGACCGTCCTCGACGCCAGCGGCGAGGCGCTGCGGCTGGGCGTCGAGGCCGGGCCGGACCTCGTCAAGCCGAACGCGGACGAGTGCGAGGCGCTTGTCGGCTTCGTGCCCCGATCGCCCGACGAGTTCCGCCGCGCCACCGACGCGCTGCGCCGCCGGGCCGGAAGCGTCGTCGTCTCCGACGGCGCCCGCGGCGCCTGGTTCGACGGCGAGCCCGTTCCCGCCCCGGCCGTCGAGGCGGCGGACACGACCGCCGCCGGCGACACGCTGCTCGCCGAATACTGCTGGCGGACGTGGGGCGGCGGCGCGGCCGGGCGGGGCCCCGGCGCCCCGTCCCCCGCGCGCTGGGCCGTGGCGGCCGGATCGGCCGCCTGCACCATGCCCGGCGGCCGCCCGCCGGCCCCCGGGCTCGTCGAGCGTCTCGCGCGCGGCGCCTGAGCCCGCGCGCGAGACGCTCTACTTGCGCGACTGGAAGAGGCGGCCGACGCCGACCTTGACCTTGTTGCGCTCGAGGAAGCGCTCGATGGCCGTCAGCGTCTCGTGCGAGATCGCGTGCTCGAACTTGCACGCGTCGGCCTCCGCCGCCTCCTCCGAGGAGCCGATGAAGACGAAGAACGTCGTGAGCGTCTTGTGCTTGCGCAGGATGTCCTTGGCGTGCTGCAGGCCGGCCGGCGTGAGCTCCACCGAGCCGTAGGGCTCCTGCGAGACGTAGCCGAGGCGCTTCAGGGCCGCGATGCCGTAGACGACGGACGGCGTCTTCACGCCCAGGCTCGCGGCGATGTCGCGCACGCGGGCGGGCTTCTTCGCCAGGATCAGCATGTAGACGCCCTCGAGGTAGTCCTCGAGGCTCATCGTCATCGCGTTGCGTTCGGTCATCGTCCGTCTCCTTGCGTTTCGGGGGGCTCCATCCTCTCTCGGAACTTGGCGTGGAAGAGCTCGGCGAGGGCGCCGAGCCGCTCGTTCTGGCGCTCGAGCGCCCACAGCACGAAGGACCACTTCGCGCCGAAGCGGTAGTCGCCGTAGAGCCGCGGGTCGTAGCGGTCGAAGAACTCGCGGCGGTTGCGGTAGTTCCAGTCCAGCTGGCGCGTGCGCGCGGCGAAGCCCTCCCAGAAGGCGTCGGCGACGTCCCACGGGTCGGCCGATGGATGCCTGCGCGCATACTCGAAGGCGACCTGCGCGTAGCGCGAGAGGAAGGCGTCGAAGCAGCGGCCGAGGTTCTCCTCGGTCTGGTCGAGGCACGGCCAGCCCATCGTGCCGCGCACCGAGCAGAGGCGGATCCGCAGCGGCATCTCCTTGCCGAAGCGCACGTCGTAGCCGAACTCGACGATCTCCTTGCCGACGGCGAAGCGCGTGGAGCCGTCGGACGTCCACTTCTTGAGGACGAGGTTCTCGGCGGCGGCGGAGCCGGCGAGGAGGATGACGGCGCGGACGATGTCCGGCGACTCCTCCGCGGCGTAGGCGCCCGTCGAGGGGTCGCGCGCGCGGAAGGCGGAGGGCGGCAGCTGGCTGAAGGGCGTGCCGGGGTAGCGGGCGCGCGTGAAGTAGTGCACCTCGCCGATCGCGCCGTCGCTGCGCGCGAGGAGGCGGTGGCGGCCGTAGGAGACGCCGAGCGCGCGGAACGCGTCCGTGCGCGCGAGCGTATAGGCGCCGTAGCCGGTGGAGCGGCGCGCGAGGCGCTTCTCGACGAGGCGCGTGGGGAGCGGGTTCCAGACGGTCTTGAAGACGATCTCGCGCGTCTTGCCCTGGCCGAGCCGGACGCGCTCCGTGACGGAGCGGATCTCGTAGACGTTGGCGTATTCGATGCGGTCGCCGTGGCTCAGCTCGGACTCGATCGAGTCGAGGATCGCGAGCGTGCGGGCGTCGACGCCGTCGTGCGGGAAGCGGTTGCCGAGCGCGTAGGAGGCGCCGGGCAGCGCGGTGCGCAGGTCGTCGAACGCGCGCGAGACGGTGTCGTGCTCGTCCTGGTAGACGGCGCCGTTGAGGTTGCGGTAGATCGCCTCGAGGAAGCGCGGCGAGGACTCGTCCGCGAAGGCCGGGTCCGCGAGGAGCGACCGGAACTCCCCGGCGAGCGCGGCGAAGCGCTCCGCGGCGTCTTCCGCCGCGCGCGGGTCGTCCGGCGCGGCGGCGCGGACGTGCTCCCAGAGGTCGAGCAGCGCGGGGACGAGCGTGCGCGCGGCGACGCCGGGCGGCGGCCCGAAGAGCTCGACCTCGTGGTGGGCCTGGAACTTCGGCAGCAGCAGGTTCGGCCGCGGCTGGTCGGGGCCGGTGGCGCAGAGCTCCTCCAGGCCCGCGCGAAAGCCCGCGAAGTCGGTGCGCGCGAGCGCGCCCCAGGCGAGGAAGTTCGCGAGCGTGAGGAAGTGCACGCCCTTCACGTTGTGGTAGTAGCGCAGGGGCGAGTGGATGCGAGCGACGGCGCCGCGCAGCGCCGCGGCCATCTCCTCGGGCGTCCACGCGAGCGGCTTGATGCGCCACTCCTGACCGCGGCGCGAGTAGAACTCGAGCGTCTCGTCCACGCGGTCCGAGAGCACGATGCGGCGCATCGGGAGGCCGAGCGCCTGGAGCCACTCGTCCATCTCGACGACGTCCTCCGTCGCCGCGCCGCGCTGCGAGATCTCGATCGTGTCGCCGACGCAGTTGGCGTAGACGAACGAGCGCGCGAGCGCGTCGGACTGCCCCGCCTCGTCGAGCGTCGAGAAGCCCCAGAGGCGGCCGTCCGCGAGCGGGAGCGAGGCGACGGCGTGGTTGCCGCTCGTCACGGTCATCACGTTGCCGAAGACGCGGGCGGTGGAGTCGTCCGGCGCCGGGGAGAGCGCGGCCTTGGAGACGATGACGACGGGGTCGCGGTTCTCGAGGCGGTCCCAGATGCCGTCCTCGAAGACGAAGGTGTCGTCGAAGAGGTCGAAGCGGACGAACGTCCGCGGCCGCCCCCACGCCTCGACCGTGACGGTCTCGGGGTGGCGCGCCGCGCCCGCCATCAGGGCCTTGAAGAACTGCCGGATCTCGCCTGCCATGTCGCGGTCCCTCGGTCGCGCTAGAGCAGCTGCCCCATCTTGTCGCGCTTGGTCTCGAGGTAGCGCGCGTCGAACGGGGTGGGGGAGGCGACGATCGGGACGCGCTCGGCGATCTCGAGGCCGTAGCCCTGGAGGCCGGAGATCTTCTGGGGGTTGTTGGTCATGAGCCGCATCCGCGTGATGCCGAGGTCGCGCAGGATCTGTGCGCCGATGCCGTAGTCTCGCAGGTCGGGCGCGAAGCCGAGGCGCTCGTTCGCCTCGACGGTGTCGAGCCCGCCCTCCTGGAGGCGGTAGGCGTGGAGCTTGTTCGCCAGGCCGATGCCGCGGCCCTCCTGGCGCATGTAGAGGACGCACCCGCGGCCCTCGGCGGCGACCATCTCCATCGCGCGGTGCAGCTGCTCGCCGCAGTCGCAGCGGGCGGAGCCGAGGACGTCGCCCGTGAAGCACTCGGAGTGCACGCGGACGAGCGGCGGCGGGTCGCCGGAGAGGTCGCCCATGAAGAGCGCGAGGTGCTCGAGCCCGTCCGTGCGCGAGCGGTACATCCGCAGGCGGAAGCGGCCGTGGCGCGTGGGCATGTCCACCTCCTCGACGCGCTCGACGAGGGACTCGTTCTTCGTGCGGAAGGCGATGAGGTCGGCGATGGAGCAGAGGAGGAGCCCGTGCTTCGCGGCGAACGCCTCGATGTCCGGCAGGCGCGCCATCGTGCCGTCCTCGCGCATGATCTCGCAGCAGAGGCCGACGGGCTTCAGGCCCGCGAGGCGCATGAGGTCGACCGTCGCCTCGGTGTGGCCGGCGCGGCGGATGACGCCGCCCTCTCGCGCCTCGAGCGGGAACATGTGGCCGGGGCGGCGGAAGTCCTCGGGGCGGGCGCCGTCCTCCACGACCTTGCGCGCGGTGAGGGCGCGCTCGGCGGCGGAGATGCCGGTCGTGGTGTCCTCGTGGTCGATCGAGACGGTGAACGCGGTCTGGAGCTTCTCGGTGTTCTGCGAGACCATCTGCGGGAGGCCGAGGCGCGCGGTCCATTCGCGGGACATCGGCATGCAGATCAGCCCGCGCGCGTGCGACGCCATGAAGTTCACGTTCTCGGTCGTGGCGAACTCGGCGGCGCAGACGACGTCGCCCTCGTTCTCGCGGTCCTCGTCGTCGACGACGAGGACGCAGCGGCCGGCGCGGAGCGCTTCGAGGACTTCTGGGATGGGCGCGAACATCGGGGGTGATTGTAGCAGAACGCGGCGGCGATGTCACGCGCGGGAGGTCTTGCGCGGCTTGGCGCGCGGCGGCGGCGGGGACGGGGGCGGCGCGCCGTCCGCCTGGAGCTTGCGGAGCTGGTCGCGGAGGAGCGCGGCGCGCTCGAACTCGAGGGCGTTCGCGGCTTCGAGCATCTCGGCCTTGATCTGTTCGATCGCCGTGGCGGCGTCGGTCGGGAGCGCGGCGGAGGTGAGCGCCGCGTCGACGTCGCCGACGACGGCGCGCACGGCGCTGTCCTCGGAGAGCGTACGCTTCACCGAATGCGGGACGATGCCGTGCTTCGCGTTGAACGCGGTCTGGATGCGGCGGCGGCGCTCGGTGATGCGGATCATCTCCCTCATCGAGTCCGTGATCTGGTCGGCGTAGAGGATCACGCGCCCGCGCTCGTGGCGCGCGGTGCGGCCCGCGGTCTGGATGAGCGAGGTGGTGGAGCGCAGGAAGCCCTCCTTGTCCGCGTCGAGCACGGCGACGAGCGCCACCTCCGGCAGGTCGAGGCCCTCGCGCAGCAGGTTGATGCCGACGAGCGCGTCGAAGTCGCCCTTGCGCAGGCGCGTGAGGATCGCGACGCGGTCGAGGGCGTCGATGTCGGAGTGGAGGTACTCCACGCGCAGGCCGGCCTCGCGCAGGTAGGCGGCGAGGTCCTCGGCGGTGCGCTTGGTGAGGGCGGTGACGAGGACGCGGTCCCCGCGCTCGGCGGCGGCGCGGATCTCCTCCATCACGTCGTCGATCTGCCCGGCGAGCGGGCGGACCTCGACGGGCGGGTCGAGCAGTCCCGTCGGGCGGACGACCTGCTCGACGACGCGGCTCGCGTGCGCCTTCTCGTAGGGGCCGGGCGTCGCGGAGGCGAAGAGGACCTGGCCGAGCTTGGCCTCGAACTCCTCGAAGGAGAGCGGGCGGTTGTCGCGCGCGGAGGGGAGGCGGAAGCCGTTGTCGACGAGGATCGTCTTGCGCGCGCGGTCGCCGTGGAACATCGCCTGCACCTGCGGGAGCGTGGCGTGCGACTCGTCGATGATCGTGAGGAACGGCTTCGGGAAGTAGTCGATCAGGCACTCGCCGGGCGTGCCGCGCGGGCGGCCGGAGAGGGGCTGGGAGTAGTTCTCGATGCCGGTGCAGTAGCCGATCTCGCGGATCATCGCGAGGTCGTACTCCGTGCGCTGCTGCAGGCGCTGCGCCTCCAGCAGCTTCCCGTTCGCGTTGAACCACGCGACGCGCTCGCGCATCTCGGCCTCGATGGCGGCGAGGCCGGCCTCGATCTTCTCCTGCGGGAGGACGTAGTTGCGCGCGGGGGCGACGATCGTGCGGTCGAGGCGGCGCAGCGTGCGGCCGGAGACGGGGTCGAACTCGGAGAGCTCCTCCACCTCGTCGCCGAAGAGGCCGATGCGGTAGGCGACCTTGTCGTTCCAGGCGGGGAAGACGTCGACCGTATCGCCGCGGACGCGGAACGAGCCGGGCTTCGGGTCGAAGTCGTTGCGCTCGTAGCGGATCTCGACGAGGCGGGCGAGCATCGCGTCGCGGTCGATCTCCTGGCCGACGGCGAGGTGGAGCGTCATGCCGGCGTAGTCGTCGGAGGAGCCGATGCCGTAGATGCACGAGACCGAGGCGACGACGACGACGTCCCGGCGCTGGACGAGGGCGTTGGCGGCGGAGAGGCGGAAGCGCTCGATCTCGTCGTTGATCGCGGAGTCCTTGGCGATGTAGGTGTCCGTCTGCGGGATGTAGGCCTCGGGCTGGTAGTAGTCGTAGTAGCTGACGAAGTACTCGACGGCGTTGTCGGGGAAGAACGCCTTGAGCTCGCCGTAGAGCTGCGCGGCGAGCGTCTTGTTGTGGGAGATGACGAGCGTCGGCATCCCGAGGTCGCGGATGACGTTCGCCATCGTGAACGTCTTGCCGGAGCCTGTGACGCCCTCGAGCGTCTGCGCCTTGACGCCGGCGCGGAACCCCGCCACGAGCTTCGCGACGGCCTCGGGCTGGTCGCCGGCCGGCGCGTAGGGGGAGACGAGATGGAACGGGGAGTCGCTCACGGACCCGGCAGGAACGAGAGGAAGCGGAGGCGGGCCTTGACGCGGCCGTTGGGGACCGGGTCGATCTCGAGCGAGACGAGGCGGTGGCCGTCGGCCGCCGCGGCGGCGAGGGCGCGCGAGAGGGCGTCGGGCTCGGCGGCGGGGCACGCGATCTCGGTCTCGCGGACGCGGACCGGCGCGCCGCCGCGCAGCGGACGGTCGCGGACCTCGGGCGCGGAGGCGGAGACGCCGGCCGCGGAGAGCGCGGCGGCGGGCGTCGAGGACGGCGCCGGCGCCCCGACGAGGCGGCGCGTCGCCTCGCTCTCGGCGAGGGTCGCCTCGGCGTCGGGCCGCAGCGCCTCGGCCTCGGCGCGGACGCGCGCGGCGCGGTCCCGGAGCGTCGCGGCGCCGGCGCGGCCCTGCCACGCCGCGGCGAGCAGCGCCGCGCCGAGCGCGGCGCAGACGAGCGGGAGGGCGAGGCCCCGGGGGAGGCGGTTGGCGGGCATGGCGGCTAGGGGGCGGGGCGGACGAAGAAGTCGACGCCCGAGGAGGAGGGCTTGGGGTCGTCGCCGAGCGCGGCGCGGAGGCCGGCGGCGCGCGCGGCGGCGGCGAAGGATTCGGCGGAGGCGGCGTCGGGCGCCGTGCCGGAGGCGGAGAGGGCGCCGCCCTCGATCGCGAGGTGCGCGAGGCGGACGCCGGCGGCGCGCGCGGCGGCGATCGCGGTGGGGGCCGCGGCGGAGGCGTCCGGCGCGAAGAGCGCGGGGTCTCGGCGCGCGGCGGCGGCCTCGCGCGCCTCGGCGATCGCGGCCTCGCCGCGCGTGCGGACCGGGTAGCCGGCGACGAGGGAGAGGCGCGCGGCGCGGTCGCGCTGGGCCTCGCGCAGCCCGTCCTCCGCGACGACGGCGCGGTCGAACCACGCGGCGGCGGCGGCGAGCGCGGCCGAGAGAAGGAACGCGAGGGAGGCGGCGGCGAGGAGCCGGCGCGGCGGGCGCTCCGTGGCGGGGTGCGGGTCGGCCTCGGCGCGGAGGTCGAGGCCGGCGAGTGGCGCGGCGGCGAGGGCGCGCGCGAGGTGCGCCTCGGGCGACTGCGGGACGACGGGCGCGAGCGGCGCGGGAAGCGCGGCGGCGAGCGCGGCGGCGCCGGGGCCGGCGACGAGCGGCGCGAGGCCGGGGGGCAGGCCGCCGAAGGCGAGGCGGAGGCGGAGCGCGGGCGCGGCGCGGTCGGAGGAGGCGAAGACGGCGACGGACGCGAGCGCGTCGCCGCGGCCGGCGGCGAGCAGCGTGCGCTCGGGGCCGGCGAAGAAGACGGCGCGGGGGGCGTCCGCGGGGAGCGGGCGCGCGGCGCAGTCGGCGCGCCAGAGCGCGGGTCCGGGCGGGACGAGCGCGGCGGGGTCGCAGCCGAGCGCGCGGAGGGCGGCGAGGCGGGCGTCGAGGTCCGCGCGGCGCGCGACGTGGGCGAGGACGGCGCCGCCGGGGGCGTCCTCGAAGCGCCAGACGCATTCGGAGAGGGGGAAGGGCAGCTCCGCGGCGAGCATCGCGGGGAGGACCGCGCGGCGCTTGGCCGGGGGCAGGGGAGGGGGCGAGAGGCGGACGAGGAGCGCCTTGTCCGGCGGCATCGCGGCGGCGGCGCGCGAGCCCTCGCGCAGCGCGGCCTTCTCGGCGTCGGGCGCCTTCGCGAGCGGGAGGGCGATCGCCTCCGACGGCGCGGCGCCGCGCGGCGCGGCCGCGAGGAGGGCCTTGCCGTCGGGCGCGGCGTCGTCGACGCCGAGGCGGAGGGAGGAAGCCGAGGACATGGAGGGAGTCGGATGCGGGGCCGCATACTAGCAGAATCGCGGGGGCGGTTCAAGGACGTTGCGCGCGGCGTTGCCCCGCCCTGGCCGTTGTGCTAGACTTCGCCGCATGCAAGACATCCATCTCACGGCCGCCTCGGAGGAGGGGCTTTCGCAGGACGAGATCCGCGGCGCGCTCGGGAAGGCGCTCGAGGGGCGCGCGCCCAGGCGCGTGCTGATCATCCCGCCGGACTTCACGCGCTTCCACTCGAACGCCGGGTTCATCACCGAGGCGCTCTACGGGATGCTGGCGGCGCGCGGCGCCGAGGTCGATGTCATGCCCGCGCTCGGGACGCACGTGCCGGTCACGGAGGCGCAGTGGAAGGCGATGTTCGGGAGCGTGCCGTTCGAGCGGATGATCGTCCACAAGTGGCGCACGGACGTCGTGAAGCTCGGCGACATCCCCGCGGAGGTCGTCTCCGAGATTTCCGAAGGGCTCTGGAAGAAGCCGCTCGCGGTGGAGCTCAACCGCCGGCTCGTCGACGGCGGCTACGACCTGATCGTCTCGCCCGGGCAGGTCGTCCCGCACGAGGTGATCGGCATGGCGAACCACGCGAAGAACCTCTTCGTTGGCGTGGGCGGGAGCGAGATGATCAACGGCTCCCACATGATCGGCGCCGTGTGCGGCATGGAGAAGGCGATGGGGCGCGACCACTCGCCCGTGCGCAAGCTCTTCGACTGGGCGATGGAGAAATACGTCTACGGGAGGATCCCGGTGCTCTTCGCGCTCACGGTCACGACCGCGCCGGGCGGGAAGATCCGCACGCACGGGCTTTTCATCGGCGAGGGGCGCGAGTGCCTCACCGCCGCGGTGAAGCTCGCGCAGGAGAAGAACGTCGACTACGTCGAGAGGCCGCTCAAGAAGTGCGTCGTCTACCTCGATCCCTCGGAGTTCACGAGCACGTGGGTCGGCAACAAGGCGATCTACCGCACGCGCATGGCGATGGCCGACGGCGGGGAGCTCGTCGTGCTCGCGCCGGGCGTGGAGCGCTTCGGCGAGGATCCCGCGCAGCAGACGCTCATCCGCAAATACGGCTACAAGGGGCGGCTGCACACGCTCGAGCTCTTCGAGAGGCCCGAGTGCGAGGACCTGCGCGAGAACATGGGCGTCGCGGCGCACCTCATCCACGGGTCGTCGGACGGGCGCTTCTCGATCACCTACGCGGTGAAGAGAATCGGGAAGAGCGAGATCGAGGCCGTCGGCTTCCGCGCGGCGGACTACGACGAGACGGCGGCGAAATACGACCCCGCCACGCTGGCCTACGGCTGGAACGACGTGGGCGGCGAGGAGGTCTACTACATCCCGAACCCGGCGCTCGGGCTCTGGATCGACCGCGCGCGGCTCGCGTAGCCGGTCACGCCTTCGCGAGGTTCCAGAGGCCGAGCAGGTAGTCCCGCGCGCGGACGATCTCCTCCGCGGTGCGGGCGGGGCGCGGCTCGAGGACGAGCGGCAGGTCCGTCGCGGCGAAGGGCGCGAAGATGCGGAAGTCGACGAGCCCGCCGGGCGGCATCATGTGGTCCTCGAGGGGCGGGAGGACATCGTGCAGGTGGAAGCCGCCGATGCGCGGCGCCAGGCGCTTCACGAGCCCGGCGTGGTGGACGATCCCGAGCTCGTGGCGGCGCTGGGCGTGGCCGGAGTCGTGCCAGTAGGCGAGGGGGGCGCCCTCGAACTCGCGCAGCAGCTGGGCCATCTCGTTCTCGTCCGGGCAGCCGTCCGCCGTGGGAAGGTTCTCGAGGCAGAGCAGGACGCCGAGCTTCGCGAGCTCCGGGAGGAGGATCGCGAGCGAGGCGCGGAGCGTCTCGAAATGCTTCGGCGCCCTGCGCTCGCGCTTCGCCTGGAAGCGGAGGATCCTCTTCTCGTAGGCGAGGGGCTTCTCGGCGCGGACGCCGTCCTCCACGAGCGCGTCGAGGCGGCGCGCGGCGCGGAAGACGGGGACGCGGCCCGCGTGCAGCACCATCGGGCGCACGCCGAGCTCGGCGGCGAAGCGCGCGGAGTCGAGGACGGCCTCGATGCCGTGGCGGCGGCCGCGGAAGTCCGCCGGGTCGCAGATCGAGAACGGCTCGGGGCCGGCGCGGCTCCCCGGCTTCGGGTTCGGGCAGAACGCGTGGATCGAGGAGACCCTGATCCGCCCGTCGCGCAGGCGGCGCCTCACGCCGTCGGCCTGCCCGAACGTGAGCGCGTAGCCGAGCTCGACCGTGTCGAAGCCGAGCGATTCGATCTCGTCGAGCATCGCTTCGCCGGTTTCGTGGCGGCCGGAGTTCCAGCAGGTGGAGAGGGAGAGGCGCATGGGGCGAAGACTACCACACCCCTCCGGCGCCCGCAACCCTTGCCCGCGGGCCGGCGTTCTGGTAGACTGGCGGGCATGTCACGCAGGCACCCCAGCACCTTCAAGCCGATGCTCGACATGAACCTCACGGCCATGTCGGACCTCACGTTCCTCCTGCTCATCACGTTCATCATCACGTTCCCGATGATCGAGCAGGGGCTCCCCGTCAAGCTGCCCGACGGCAAGACGCAGGAGATCGACGCGGAGGAGAAGGCGAGCACCGTCACGATCGACAGGGAGGGGCGCATTTCGCTCGGCGAGACGGCGACCACGTTCGACGGCCTCGCGCAGCAGCTCTCCGCGCGCCTCGTCTCGAACCCCTCGCTCACGCTCGTCGTCCGCGCGGACGAGGAGGCGAAGCACGGCGACGTCATGGCCGTGAAGCTCCTCGCGCGCAAGCTCGGCGTCCCGAAGATCCTCGAGGCCACCTCGGGCCAGGAGGCCGCGCGGTGAAGGACGGGGGCGACGACGGCCGCGACCTGCTGCGCGACGGCACGTCCGCCTCGCGCGCGGCGGAATCCGCCGAGGGAGGCCTCGGCCGGCGTTCGTTCGTCGCGTCGATCGTCCTTCACGCCGTCCTCGTCGTCCTCATCCTCGTGGCGGGCTTCGTCTCGTTCGACCGGAAGAAGAGGAATCCCCTCGACGAGCTGAGCGAGTTCACCGTCGCCATCCCGGACGAGCCGGAGCCCGAGCCCGAGACGCCCGAGGATCCGCCGAAGCCGGAGCCCGAGCCGCCGAAGCCGGAGCCCGAACCGGAACCCGCGCCCGTCCGCGACCCGATCCCCGTCCCCGTCACGACGAGGCCGAAGCCCACGCGCCCGCCGATCGACACGAGCAAGGCGAGGCTCGTGCGCAAGACCGTTCCGACGACGACGCGCCGCATCGTCCCGGCGCCCTCGACGCGTCCGCCGGCGAAGCCCGTCAATGTCCGCACGACGCCGAACTTCTCCGGCCCGCGCCTCTCGCCCGAGGAGCTCCAGCGGCTGCTCGCGCTCGGCGCGACCGTCTCCGACCATACCTCGGTTCCCGCGACCGAGATCGAGCGCTGCTACCTGCTCATCCAGAAGCAGCTCTACGCCGCGTGGATCCGTCCGTCGGCCGATTCCGCCAACGGCCGCGAGCCCGTCGTCTCCATCTCGATCGGGCCGGGCGGGACCGTCCGCTCCGCGTCGCTCAAGACCAGCTCGGGCGACGCCGAGCTCGACCGCTCCGCCGTCGCGGCCGCGCGCGCCGTTCCGCGCTTCACCGGACTCTCGGAGGACTTCGTCCGCGAGAATCCGACCTTCACCGTCGCGTTCAAGCTCGAAGGAGCCCTCTAGCCATGTCCCGAATCCCCCGCGCCGCCGCGCTTCTCGCGGCCCTCGCCCTCGCGCTCGCCCCCGCCGCCGTGCGCGCGATCCCGCGTCCGCTCAACCCGTCCGCCGCCGGCGCCGCCCAGCCGAAGCTCCTCTCCGACTACGAGCGCAAGGTCCTTTCGCACGAGCTGCGCAAGCTGATGGAGGACGTCCGTTCTCGCCGCGCGAAGGCCGCGGAGGACGAGTCGCTCGCGCCGCTGCGCGAGGCGCTCGCCGCCGCGAGGGCGACGGGCGTGGCGTCCAACGTCCAGGCCGCGGCCAAGGCGCTCTCCGACGCCGTCGAGTCGAAGCTCTACGAGGATCCGGAGATCCCCGCCAAGATCAAGCGCCTCCAGGAGGTCGGGAACTTCCTCGAATACGACTCGCGCATCCGTCGCGAGCAGCGCGCCTCGCGTCCGGTCGTGGAGCGCCGGCCCCCCGAGGCGGAGCCGGCGCCCGCCCCGGAGGCGGATTCCGCCCCGGAGCCCGCGCCCGCCCCGGAGAACGTACCCGCGCCGGCGGAATCCTCCGGAGCGTAGCAGCCCCTTCGCCGCCATGTCCACATCCCTCTGGAACGGATACGAGATGGAGCGGACCGACCCCGAGCCCGGGGTCGCGCGACTGCTGGTGAAGCCGAAGGCGGCTCCCGCGACGGATGCGGAGGGGCGGCCGCTCTGGTATTGGAAGGTGCACTTCTGGGGCGCGTTCCCGTTCGTCGACCTCGCGCTCCTCGCGCGCGGCTGGCACGTCGCGCACACGACCGTGGACGAGCTCTACGGGAACCGCGAGTGCATGCGCCGCATGGACGCGCTCTACGACGAGCTGGTCGCTCGCGGCTTCTCGCGGCGCCCCGTGCTCTGCGGCATGAGCCGCGGCGGCCTCGACGTCGCGAACTGGGCCGCGCACCGCCCCGGCGCGCCCGCGGCGATCGTGCTCGACAACCCTCTGCTCGACATTCGCTCGTGGCCGCTCGGCGCGGGCGCCTCGAAGGGAGGATCTCCCGAGAACCGGGAGAACGCCAGACGCGCGTGGGGACTCCGCGACGACGCCGAGGCGATGGCGTTCGGGGGGAGCCCGCTGCCGGCGGCCGTTGCGCCGATCGCGGCGGCGCGCACGCCCGTGCTGCTCGTGCAGGCGCTCTCGGACACCGTCGTCCCGCCGGAGGAGAATGGCCTGCCGTTCCTCGAGCGGCTGCGTGCGGCGGGCGGAACGATCGAGCTGATCGAGAAGCCCGGGGCGGACCACCACCCGCACTCGCTCGACCCGCCCGACCGGATCGTGGACTTCATCGAAAGGCACCGCCCGTGAGCGCCGACGCGAAACGAACCGCCGGCTACGGGTTCGGCGCCTTCAAGGGCGTCTTCACGCCGAGCATCCTCACCATCATCGGCGTGGTGATGTATCTGCGCTTCGGCTGGACGCTCGGCAACCTCGGGCTCGGCCGGACGCTGCTGCTCGTCACGATCTGCAACTCGGTGACGCTCCTCACCGGGCTCTCGCTCTCGGCGCTGGCGACGAACCGCGAGGTGCGCGGCGGCGGCGCCTACTACCTCGTCTCGCGCGCGTTCGGCGCGGAGGCCGGCGCCGCGATCGGCATCCCGCTCTTCCTCTCGCAGGCGGTCTCCGTCGCGTTCTACGCGGCGGGCTTCGTCGAGGCGCTGCTCGGCGCGTTCCCGTCGCTCGCCGGCTGGGACCCGCGGCTCGTCGGGACGGCGACGCTCGTCGCGCTCGGCCTGCTCTCGGTCTTCTCGGCGAACCTCGCGCTCCGGGCGCAGTTCTTCATCATGGGCGCGATTGCGCTCTCGCTCGTCTCGTTCTTCCTCGGCGGCGCGCCGGCGGACCTGCCGCCCGCCGCCGCGCTGCCCGCGGTCGAGCCGAAGGGCTTCTTCTTCGTCCTCGCCGTGTTCTTCCCGGCGGTGACGGGCATCCTCTCGGGCCTCGGGATGTCGGGCGACCTGCGCGACCCCGGACGCGCGATCCCGCGCGGGACGCTCGCCGCGATCGGGACGGGGTATCTGGTCTACATGGCGGTGCCGGTGGCGCTCTTCCTCTTCGTCGGCGCGCACCCGGCGCTCGTCTCCGACCCGATGCTCTTCCAGAAGTGCGCGCGCTGGCCGGCGCTCGTGCTGCTCGGCGTGTGGGCGGCGTGCCTCTCCAGCGCGCTCGGTTCGCTGCTCGCCGCGCCGCGCGTGCTGCAGGCGCTCTCGCGCGACCGGCTCGTGCCGGCGTTCCTCGGGCGCGGCTGGGGCCGCGGCGACGACCCCCGCGCCGCCGCCGCGCTCGCCTTCGCGCTCGCGCTCGCCGCGGTGTGGGCGGGCGGCGTCGACTTCCTCGCGCCCGTCCTCACGATGGTGAACCTCCTCGTCTACGCGCTGCTGAACCTCGCCGCGGCGCTCGAGGAGACGCTCGGCAGCGCCGCGTGGCGGCCGACGTTCCGCGTCCCGGCGGCGGTCGCCGCCGCCGGCTTCGCGCTCTGCGCCGCCGTGATGCTGCTCATCAGCCCGGGCGCGACGCTCGCCGCGCTGCTGCTCGTCGCCGCGATCCACTGGCTGATGGTGCGCCGCCGCCTGCGCGCGCGCTGGGACGACCTGCGCCGCTCGCTCCTGCGCGGCGGCGCCCGCTCGGTCCTGCGCGCCCTCGCGCGCCGGCCCGAGGACGGCCGCAACTGGCAGCCCGACGTCCTCGCGCTCGGCGCGGCGACGGCGCGCCGCCCCTGGCTCGCCGACCTCGCGGGCGCGCTCTCGCGCGACCGGGGCCTGCTCACGCTCGTCTCGGTCGTGCCGGAGGAGGGCTGGAGCGCCGAGCGCGCCGACGAGGCGCGCCGCACCGTCCGCGACTGGGCCAAGAGGCGCGGCGTCGAGGCCTTCGCCCGCGTCTACCCGGCGGCCGACCCGTGGGAGGGGATGCGCGAGCTCGTCCGCGCCTACGGCTTCGGCCCGCTCGCGCCGAACACGGTCCTCCTGGGCGCGCCGGCCGACGAGGAGAGCGCCGCCGGCGCGGGCTCCGTCGCCGCCCTCGCCGCGCGCCTGCGCCGCAACGTCGTCCTCGCCGTGCGCGACGGGGAAGGGGAGGGGGGCGACGAGGACGCCGCCGCCGCGCCGCTGCGCGGCGACGCGCCGCGCACGATCGACGTCTGGTGGCGCGGGCGCGGCGGCAACGCGCCGTTCCTGCTCGCGCTGGCCTGCCTGCTGCGGCAGGGCCGCGTGTGGGAGGACGCCGCGCTGCGCCTGCGCCACGTCGCGGAGCCGGACGAGGATCCCGCTCGCGCCGAGGAGACGCTCCGCGCGTTCCTCGCCGAGGCGCGCGTCCGCGCGGAGGTCTCGGTCCTTCCCGCGCCGGACGGCCTCGCCGCCGTCGCGGCGATCCGCGCCGCCTCCGCGGACGCGGACCTGGCGCTCTTCGGCCTGCGCCCGCCGGCGGAGGGCGAATCCGACGCGGACTACGGCGCCTACCTCCTCGCGTGCCGCCGCGCGGCCGAGGGGATCCCGCTCGCCGTCTACGCCCTCGCCGCCGAGGGCATCGACTTCCGCGACGTCTTCGCGTAGCGAGCGATTCCGGAGCGGTCGGCGCCGGGGGCTCTGGCGCGGGGCGGGGCGGTATGCTAGTATGGCGCGCATGGACGCAAACGCATTCGAAGGTAAGGTCCTCGACGCCGCCGCGATGCGCGCGGAGCGGGACCGGCTGCACGCGGAGGGCCGGACGCTCGTCTTCACGAACGGCTGCTTCGACATCCTCCACGCCGGACACGTCACCTACCTGCAGTTCGCGCGCTCGCAGGGCGACGCGCTCTGCATCGGCCTCAACTCCGACGCCTCCGTGCGCCGCAACAAGGGCCCGACGCGCCCGATCGTCTCCGAGGGCAACCGCGCCAAGCTCCTCGCGTGCCTGCGGTTCGTCGACTACGTCGTGCTCTTCGACGAGGACGAGCCGAAGGACCTCATTGCGAAGATCCTCCCCGACGTCCTCGTGAAGGGGAAGGACTGGGCGCACTACGTGAGCGGGCGCGACGTCGTCGAGGCGAACGGCGGCCGAGTCGTCCTCGCGGACCTGGTGCCCGGCCTCTCGACGACGAACATCGTGAGGCGCATCCTCGAGACGTCCGGCGGCGCCGCGAAATGAGCGAACCGTCGGTTCCCGCGCCCTCCGCCGCGAAGAAGGGCTGGTGGCGGACGCAGGGGCGCATGCTGCGCTTCTTCGTCCCGCTCGCGGTGCAGTCGGCGTCGCAGAGCCTCTCGTTCCTGCTCGTCGCGAGCATCGTCGCGCACGGCCATCTGCGGGAGCAGGAGCTCGCCGCCTACGCGCAGGGGCAGTCGATCATCTGGATCCTCGGCGCGATCGGCGGCGGCCTCATCACGACGTGCATGGTCTTCGGGCGCAGCCGCACCGGGATGGCGAACTTCCTCCGGCTCAACGCCGCCATCATGGCCGCCGCGGTCGCGCTGGAGCTGCTCTGCTGCGTGCCGCCGCTCGACGGCGCCGTGTTCGGCGGCCTGCTCGGCCTCTCCGGCGAGAAGGCCTGGATCGCGCGGCGGACGCTGCTGTTCTGCATCCCGATGCAGGCGACGTTCTTCCTGCGCAACCCCTACCTGGCGCAGCTCCTCGTCGAGAAGCGCAGCGGCGCCGCGAACCTCGCCACGCTCGCCCGCGTCGGCCTCGCGCTCGCCCTCGCGCCCTCGATGATCCGCCTCGGACTCGTCGGCCACGCGTGGGGCGCGCTGGCGATCACGCTGCCGCTCGTGCTCGAGACGTGGCTCACGCGCCGCTTCGCCCTGCCCGGAATGCGCGCGCTCGCCGACGCCCCCGACGCGGAGACGGCCTCCGTCGGCGAGCAGTTCCGCTTCACGATGCCGCTCTCGTTCGGCGGCGTGATGATCTCCGCGACGATGCTCGGGACGGCCTACTTCCTCGGCCACGCCCCGGACGCCGCCGCGGCCCTCCCGGTCCACTACGTCGTGACCGGGCTCTTCAACCCCGTCTCGTTCGCCGCGCTGCGGATGCAGTCCGTGACGATCGCCTTCCCTCCCGGCGAGGACGGCGTGGACCGCCGCGCGGCCGGCGCGTTCGCCGCCATGGTCGGCGCCGCGATGTGCCTGATCCTGCTCCTGCCGCAGATCCCCGCCTTCGCGCGCCTCTACTTCGTCCGGGTCCAGAACCTGCCCCCGGAGCTCGTCGGCTACGCGCGCGCCGCGCTCGCGATCGCCGCGCCGATCCCGCTGCTGCAGGCGCTCAAGGGCCACGGCGAGGGGCTTGCCGCCCTGCGCCGCCGCCCGAACGCGATCCTCACCGACCAGGCCGTCTACGCGGCGGTCTACGTGGGCGTGCTCTCGACCGTGACGAGCGGCCGGCTCCTCCCGGGCCCGGTGACGGGCGTCCTGGGCATCACGCTCGCGATCGCGGCCTCGCTCGCCGCGCTGCGCGTCGCCCTCGTCGCCAACGACTACGAGCGCCGCCTCGCCGACGGCCACTTCGGCACCGGCGCCCTCCGCGCGCGGCGCTAGAGGATGAGCATGCAGTCGCCGTAGCTGTAGAAGCGGTAGCGCTCGCGGATGGCCTCGGCGTAGGCGGCGAGGACGCGCTCGCGCCCGGCGAGGGCGGAGACCATCATCAGCAGCGTCGACTGCGGGAGGTGGAAGTTCGTGAGCATCGCGTCCACGGCGAGAAACTGGTAGGGCGGATGGATGAAGATCGACGAGCGCGCCTTCTCCGCGACGACGGCGCCGCCGTGCGTCCGCGCGCTCGTCTCGAGCGTGCGGACGCTCGTGCTGCCGACGGCGACGACGCGCCCGCCGCGCGCACGGCACGCGGCGACGGCCTCCGCGGTGCGCTCCGGGATCTCGTAGCGCTCGCTGTCCATCACGTGCTCCTCGACCGTCTCCGCCTTCACGGGGCGGAAGGTTCCGGGGCCGACGTGCAGCGTCACGAACGCGCGCCCGACGCCCTTCGCGTCGATGCGCGCGAGGAGCCCCTCGGAGAAGTGCAGGCCCGCGGTCGGCGCGGCGACGGCGCCCGTCTCCCGCGCGTAGACGGTCTGGTAGCGCTCGCGGTCGAGCCCGACGCGCGGGTCGCCGGGGCCGCGCCGGATGTAGGGCGGGACGGGCGGGACGCCGGTGCGGTCGAGGATCTCGAAGAAGTCGCCGTCGTATTCGAGCGCGAGGTCGACATGCCCGTCGCGCGCGCTCCTGTCGAGGACGGTCGCGCGGATCTCGCCGTCGGCGAGGAGCATCGCGCGGCCGGGCTTCATCGGGCGCGACGAGCGGCAGAGCGCGGTCCACGCGCCAGGGCGCAGGCCGCTCGGCTCGACGAAGAGGACCTCGACGCGCCCGGGCGTGTCCTCCCAGCGCCCGAACGCGCGCGCCGCGAAGACGCGCGTGTCGTTGAAGACCATGAGGTCGGCGGGGTCGAGGTAGTCGACGATGTCGCCGACGCGCCGGTGCTCGATCGCGCCGTCCGCGCGGTGCAGGACCATCATGCGCGAGGTGCCGCGCTCCTTCGGCGGCACCTGCGCGATGAGCTCCGGCGGGAGCGCGTAGTCGAAATCGGATGTCTTCATTCGGCCGGGGAGAGCGGGATGGCGGCCTCGTTCAGCCACGGGTGCGCGAACCAGATCGGCGTGCGCGAGCGGAAGATCGGCGCGGCGAGGTCGAACTCGAGCGTGAAGAACGAGGTGGAGCAGGGCACGGCGGCCTTGACCTGCAGGCGCGTCGGCGTGAGCCACGCGGCGCGGGCGAACGCGCCGAAGGAATGGCCGGGGGCGAGGCGGCGCAGCTGCGAGGCGCGCGGGGCGTCCCAGCCGGCGCGGAGGGCGTCGACGAGGCCGTCGCCGAACGCGAACTCGATCGTCGCGCCGGCGGCGTCCTGCGAGAGCGAGAGCGAGGCGAGCCCGAACGGGTTGGGGCCGCACGCGTAGCGGCGGACCTCGCCGAAGGAGAGCGCGGCGAGGCGCGGCCCGCCGGCGGGGCCGAGGTCGAAGCGCTGGACGCACTCGGCCTTGCGCAGGCGGGCGAGGCCCTCGGGGTCGGAGGGGAGGGGGGAGCCGGAGAACGCGGGCAGGAGCGACTCCCAGATCGCGTCGAGCTCCTCCTGCATGCCGCAGACGCCGGCCGTCGCGGCGACGACGGCGTCCTGCTCCGGGAGCATCACGGCGAGCTGGCCGCTCGCGCCGTCGCCGCGGAACGCGCCGTGGCGGCAGCGCCAGAACTGGTAGCCGTAGCCCTGGCACCACTCGGGCGCGCGGCCGGGGCCGTCGTTCTCGATCTGCTTCGCGGTCGCCTCGGCCATGTAGTCGGCCGGAATGAGGCGGCGGCCGTCCCGCAGGACCCCGCCGCGCAGCCACAGGTCGCCGGCGGCGGCGATCTCGCGCACGGTGAGGTTGAGACCCGCGCCGCCGAGCGCGATGCCGGTGCCGGGGAGGTCGTCCCAGACGACGTCGCGCGCGATGCCGAGCGGATCGAAGAGGCGCGTGCGGAGGTAGTCGGGGAGGCGCAGCCCCGTGGCCTTCTGGAGGACGGCGGAGAGCAGGAACGTCGCGCCCGTGTTGTATTCGAAGCGCGAGCCGGGCTCGTCGCGCAGCTCGTCCTCGAGGAGGTGCCTCACGGCGGGCTCGCCGTCGTCGAAGAACTCGAGCCCCGACGCGAACCGCTCCGCGACGGCGCGCATGTCGGACGCGGCGGGCGAGGCGGCGAAGGCCCGGTGGAGGCGGTCGTAGCGGTCGCCCCAGAGGCCGCACGAGGCGCGGCCCATGCCCATCGAGAGGAGGTGGCGCAACGTCACGCGGCGCATGCGGTCCGCGACCTTCGGCGAGTCGAATTCGGGGAAGAACGAGATGAGCGGCGCGTCGAGCGACGGGATCAGGCCCTCGCCGAGGGCGATGCCGACGGCGGAACTGGTGAAGCTCTTGCTCAGCGAGAAGAGCTGGTGGCGGTCGGCGGGCGAGCAGAGCTCGCGGTAGCACTCCGCCACGACGCGGCCGTGGCGCAGGACGACGAGCCCGTGCGTCCACCGCAGGGCGAAGAAGCGGTCGACGAAGTCCGCGAGCCGGGCGGACGAGACGCCCTCGGCTTCGGGCGAGGAGGCAAGGCGGAGAGTCGTTTGCATGCCGCGGATACTAGCACATCCCGTCTCCGCGCCGCAACGCGGCCCGCTACTCCGGAAGGGCGAAGGAGAAGGGGAGGTAGTCGCCGAGCGCGCGGACGACGGGCGCGCCGCGGCGCAGCGGCGCGACGGCGACGGGCGTCGACGGCGCGCAGAACTCCGCGAGCGCCTGGCGGCACGCGCCGCAGGGCAGGGCGGGGGCGCGCGCCGTGCCGCCCGCGATCGCGAGGGCGCGGAAGCGGCGCGCGCCCTCGGAGACGGCCTTGAAGAGCGCGGTGCGCTCGGCGCAGTTCGTGAGGCCGTAGGAGGCGTTCTCGACGTTGCAGCCGGCGAAGACGCGGCCGTCCTCGGCGAGCAGCGCCGCGCCCACCGCGTAATGCGAGTAGGGCGAATACGAATGCGCGGCCGCGGCGCGAGCGGCGGCGACGAGGGCCGCCCAGTCGACGGGCGGCGGCGTGGCGGGGTTCCTACGCATCCTTGTATCCGTTGGGGTTCTTCGACTGCCAGTTCCAGGCGTCGCGGCACATGTCGTCGGAGTCGCGCTTCGTCCGCCAGCCGAGGAGCCGCAGCGCCTTCGAGGCGTCGGCGTAGCACGCGGCGGCGTCGCCGGGGCGGCGCGGGCCGAACCGGTGCGGGAGCGGGCGGCCGATGGCCTTCTCGAACGAGGCGACGAGCTGCGAGACGGAGACGCCGGAGCCGGAGCCGAGGTTGATCGCCGTGCAGCCCGGCAGGTCGGCGACCTTCGCGAGCGCGGCGACGTGGCCCTCCGCCAGGTCGCACACGTGGATGTAGTCGCGGATGCAGGTGCCGTCCGGCGTGGGGTAGTCGTTTCCGAAGATCGTGAGCTCCTTGAGGCGGCCGACGGCGACCTGCGTGATGTAGGGCATCAGGTTGTTGGGGATGCCGGCGGGATCCTCGCCCATGAGGCCGCTCTCGTGCGCGCCGACGGGGTTGAAGTAGCGCAGCAGGAGGAAGTGCCAGGCCGGATCCGCGGCGGACATCGCGCGCATGATCTCCTCGAGCCAGAGCTTCGTCGCGCCGTAGGGGTTCACGGCCGCGAGCGGGGCGGTCTCGCGGAGCGGGAGGTTCGCCGGGTCGGGGTTGCCGTAGACCGTCGCGGAGGAGGAGAAGATGAAGTTGCGCACCTCGTGCCTCCGGAGCTCGTCCAGGAGGACGAGCGTCCCCGCGACGTTGTTCTGGTAGTATTCCCAGGGCTTCGCCACGGACTCGCCGACGGCCTTGTAGCCGGCGAAGTGGATGACGGCGTCGAACGTCTCCGAGTCGAGGACGGAGCGGACGACGGAGCGGTCGCCGATGTCGCCGACGACGAGGCGCGGGCGCTTCCCGCAGATCCTCTCGATGCGGTTCAGCGACTCGGGCGAGCTGTTCGACAGGTTGTCGAGGATCGTGATCGTATGGCCCGCGGCGTAGGCCGCGACGCAGGTGTGGCTGCCGATGTAGCCGGCGCCGCCGGTGACGAGGATGTGCATTTCAGTGACGAGTGACGAGTGACGAGTGACGAGTGGCGAGTGACGAGTGCGGGTGGTCAGGAGACGACGGCGGGGAAGAGGGAGCGGAGGAGGGGGCGCATGCGCGCGGCAGCGCGGGCGCGGTGGGAGAAGGTGCACTTCACCTCGCGGGGGAGCTCGGCGAAGGTCTTGTCCCGGCCGTCGGGGAGGAAGAGCGGGTCGTAGCCGAAGCCGTTCGTGCCGCGGCCTTCGCGCAGGAGCGTGCCGGGGCACTGGCCGAGCGCGACGAACTCGCGGCCGTCGGGGGAGACGAGGGCGAGCGCGCAGGAGAAGTGGCAGGTGCGCGGGGCCTTCGGGCCGAGCGCGTCGAGGTTGCGCAGGAGGAGCGCGTTGTTGGCGCCGTCCTCGCCGTGGACGCCGGCGTAGCGCGCGGAATGCACGCCGGGCGCGCCGCCGAGGGCGTCGACTTCGAGCCCGGAGTCGTCCGCGAGCGCCCACTCGCCGGAGAAGTCGCGCAGCGCGCGCGCCTTGATGAGCGCGTTGCCGACGAACGTGTCGGCGTCCTCGTCCGGGTCGGGCGCGCCGGGGCATTCGGCGGCGGAGACGAGGAAGTCCGCCGGGAGGCCGCAGAGGGAGCGGAGCTCGACGAGCTTGTTGGGGTTGCGGGAGGCGAGGACGAGGCGCATGGGCGGAATTCCTTCGAAGACGGGCGCTACCACTCGACGAGCGCGACGGAATGCGGCGCGAGCCGCAGCACGAGCGCGTCGCCCTCGATCCGGAACGGGGCGGGCTCGAGGTTCCGCTTCGCGTCGAGCATCCGGACGCGCGGTTTCTTCCACGCGCCCTTGGCGAGCTTGAGGACGACGTTCCTCGGGCGCGCCTTCTCGTCCTCCTCGACGAACCGCGCGACCATGGCGGCCTTGTGCGCGCCGCTCTTGCAGCGCGCGGCGGCGGCGTAGACCTCCTCGCCCTTCGCGAGGTCCGGCGAGAGCTCCGTGCGGACGTGGTTCCCGAGCCGGCGCAGGCGGCGGAACGCGTCGAACACGAACCAGCCCTTGAGCGGCTCGTAGGCGTAGTAGTCCCAGATGCCGTTGAATCCGGTCGGGCGCGCGTCGTAGTACATCAGCATGTCGACGGGGGCGTTCCGCGCGTCGCACATCGCGGCGGCGGCGTAGGCGGCGCCCTTGACGCCGATGATGTTCTTCACGGTGTAGACGAAGCCGTCCGTCCAGTTGCGGACGTAGTTCCACTCGTTGCAGTGGCTCTCGGTCTTCGCGTAGCCGTTCGCGTCCAGGAGCTCGCGGATGCGGCGGCCGTTCCAGGCGATCCACTTGGGCTCCTTGGCGTAGACGTGCCACGAGAAGAAGTCCATCGGGACCTTGCGCCGGCCCATCTCCTCGACGAACGCCGTCTCCCACTCCCACTTGCCGCAGCAGGCCGGGCCTCCGATCTTCAGTTTCGGGAAGCACTTCTTGAGGTGCTTCGCGGCCGTTTCGAAGAGGTCGTAGAACTGCTCCGCCGTGCCGGTCCAGGTCTTCTTCTCGGAGACCGGGAGCCCCATCCAGTCGCAGAGGTCGGGCTCGTTCCAGATCTCCCAGTATCGGATTCCGTAGCGGTGGCCCTTCGCCCAGCCCTCGTTGAGGTGGCGGATGATGTGCTCGCAGACGACCGCCCACTTCTTGAAGTCCTTCGGCGGGAAGATGTAGTACTTCTTCGGCAGGTGCTCGATCTTCTGTCCGAGGCGGAAGTAGGGCTCCGTCCCGGCCGAGCGGATCTGCTCCATGTACATGTCCGTGAGGTCGAAGTCGTAGCTCGCGGGGTCGAGCGGGTCGGCGTCGAAGTCCGGGAAGACGGCCGAGATGTCGACCGTGTGCTCGCCGCCGTAGCCGTTGAAGAACGCGGCGTCGTGCGTGCGCGCGAAGGGGATCTCGAGCGCCTTGTAGGTGGGGAGATTGCCGCGGGTCTGGTCCTTGCCGGCGACGACGGGGCCGTTGTTCACGGCGTTCATGGGCTTGATCGGTCCGAGGACCTCGGAGGGGAAGATCGTGATCGTTTGCATGGCGGGGTTCGATTCGGGGAGCGGGAGCGGAAGAGGGGCTGCGTCAGCGCGAGCGGTCCGGTGCGGCGCCGGTTCCGGAGCAGGAGGGGCAGGCGGAGACGCCGCGGCCGCCGCAGTCGTGGCAGGGGACGGCGCGGGGGGCGTCCCACGTGCCGCCGCAGACGGGGCAGGGGTCGCGCGTCGCGGGCGCGAGGACGGTCGACTCGATCGCCTTGCGGTCGGCGCCCTCGCCGACGGACTTCGGCGGGGAATGGAAGGCGCGGTTGCCGCAGAGGACGCGCCCGACGCCGCCGCAGGGGCGGCAGGGCTGCGTCCCGGTGCCGGCGCAGGCGGGGCAGGCGCGCCCGACGGTCGCGAAACGAAGGAGCGTGGCGCGGTCGACGTCGGAGAGCGCGGCGGCGAGGCCGGCCGGAAGCCAGGCGCCGCCGGATTCCGCGAGGCCGGCGGCGCGGGCGGCGCGGCCGAAGTCGCGCACGCCCTCGCCGACGAGGCCGGCGAGCCGCTTCCGGTCGGTCGCGCGGCGGACCCTGCCGGAGCCGCCGCAGAGGGGGCAGGGCTGCGTCGGCTGCGCATTGATGTCCTTGACGGCGACCGATTCGATGCTCTTGAAGTTCCTGCCGCGCGCGGCGGGCTTCGGCTGGCGGGGCGCGTCGACCCGGCCGGTGCCGTGGCAGTGCGGGCAGGGCGCGATCTCGGAGGCGAGGCGCGCGAGGAGGGACGTCTCGAGCGAGACGAGGCGCTTGCGGTCCGCGGGGGCGAGGGCGTCCGGCGCGAGCGCGGAAAGCGCGAGCGCGTTGCGGGCCGCGGCGAGCGCGGCGGCGGGACGGGCCTCTGCGCCGGCCCTCGCGTCGCGGACGTTGCCGCGGATGGCGGATGCCAGATCCCGGTCGGGGGCGGCCGGCGCGTCCGGCGCATCCTCCGGATCCGGCTCGGAGTCTGCGGCGGGCGGCTCGAGCTGCCTGCCGCACTTCGGGCAGACCCAGGGCGCCTCGAGCGCCTCGACGTTGCAGTCGGGGCAGACGACCGGGACGACGTCCTGCGCGAGGCAGGCGATCGGGAGAAGGAGAAGAAGGCGCTTCATGGTCACACGGTCACATGGTCGAACGGTCGCACGGTCGGACGGTCACACGGTCCATTCAGCATTCAGCATTCAGCATTCAGCATTATGCCCTCGGCGCCTTTCTTCGGTTGAGCCTCGTCTCCTTCGAGACGGGGGGCTCGCAGAAGGGCGGGATGGAGTCGGCCTCGGAGACGGCGGGAGGGATGGGCTCGCGTGGAACACCGGGCGCGCACTGGTAGAGGCGGTAGCCGGGGCCGGTGCCGTGCGGGAGGACGTCGACGAGGTCGGGCCCGCGCCAGAGCCCGTAGAAGTCGAGCGAGGTGATGTTCTCGAGGACGCGGACGGTGCGCAGCTCGTGCCGGAGGAGCGCGGCGCCGCCCTTGCGGCACTTCGGGAAGGAGATGTGGTCCTCGCGGCGCTCGAGGCCGGCGGGCTTGCCGTCGATGGTTCCCTCGTGCGGCGCCGGCATCCACGGATAGACGCGCAGGTTGATGCGGCAGGGCTTCTTCGTGCGGACGAGGATCTCGCCCTCGTTCGGATAGCCGACCTCGATCTTCGCGAAGTCCGTCTCGCGGTTCACGGGGAAGTTGACGGTGATGAGGTCGCGGTTGAGCTCGACCGCGCGGCGCCAGGCCCAGAGCATCGCGCGGGGCGCGGTGGCGGAGGCCCGGCAGGAGACGACGCGCGGGCCGTTGAGCAGGAGGAACGCCGGACCGGTCCCGCCGCTCATGCCGCCGCGGAGTCGCTCGCGGATGCGCCGGTAGGTGCGCTGCGGCGTGTCGGCCGGAGGATTGTCCGGGACGGGGACGAACGACGTGTCGTCGAACTGCGACTGGACGAGGTGGTTGCGCCAGAAGCGGTGGATGTCGTCCCAGTATTCGGGAAAGTTGCATTCCACGAGCTCCATCGCGCAGACCATCATGTCGGCGGTGCAGGTTGCGTCGCAGCGCTCGTCGGCCGGGAGCTGCCACTGCAGGAACTCCGGCACCCAGCCGAAGGCGGAGGAGTGGCGGCGGACGTAGTCGTAGAGGGACTTGGCGCGGGCGACGTAGCGGTCCTGCGAGAGGACGCGGCCGAGGCGCGCGAGGCCGGCCGCGGCGACGAGGGCCGCGTGGACCTCGCCCTGGAACTCGGTCTTGCTGCTGAAGAAGTGCGAGAAGCCGGTGATCGCGTTGGCGAGGCCGCGGGCGAGATCGAGCGAGGCGGGGTCGCCCGTGAGGGTGTGGTGCACCATCACGGGGTGGATGAGGGTCGAGAGGCGCATCGTCGCGTCCGCGAAGCCCGTCGAGAGCTCGGGGGCGAGGCCTCGGCCGCGCACGGCGACGTCCGTCGGGAAGGTGTAGATCGGCCCGTCGGCGGGGAAGGCGCCCGCGGGCGTGAGGCGGCGCTCGTGCGAGACGACGAGGCGGCGCAGGCCCGCGACGAGCCCCGCCGCGCGCGCGGCGGCGTCCTTGTCCGACGGGTCGACCGCGACCATGCGGTTGAGGGCGGAGAGGACGGGCCCCATCTCGGAGAGCGTGCAGTAGTCGTCGTCCCCCGTCCAGGGGCGCCTCTTCGGGAAGCGCAGGCCGGTCGCCTTCTCCCAGCAGGCGGGGTCGAGGACGATCCGGCGCGCCGCGGCCTCGGCCTTCGCGCCGCGCTCGGGGAAGCCGAGCATCTCGCGCGCGCACGAAAGGCCCTCGTACCACGCGGCGGCGAGCTCCGCGTCGTCGCGGCGCGTGTGTTCCGCGAACGGCGCCACGACGTAGGGCAGGACCTCGCCCCACGGCAGCCCGCCGAGCTTCGCGTCGGACATCGCCTCGAGGAAGTCGAGGGACAGGGCCGCCTGGCGGAGCGGATCGAAGACGCGGTAGCCGGCGGCGGGGTTGGTCTTGGAGGGTGCGGGCATGAGTGGAATCCCTAGCGCGGAGGTCGGGCGGCGGGGCGGGGGAGGGGGCATGGCCGCACCCTGCCATCCGCGATTCTGTTGCTCCGCATTCTCGCAGAAATCGCCCGAAAAATCAAGGACGAAATCATACGCGGCCACGGAATCGTTGGAACCGCGCTAGCGGAAGAGGCGGGGGAGCGGGGCGAGGGCGGCGAGCCAGCGCAGTTCGCGCAGGCGCATCGCGCGATAGCCGGCGGCGGTGGCGTCGGCGGAGCCGGCGAGATGGTCGAGGCCGTGCGCGAGGTAGAGCGCCAGCTCGCGGTCGGGGGACCAGGCGAGGCGCCGCTCCTCCGGGAGCAGCGTGGCGGGGTCCCGTGCGGCGGCGGCGCGCAGCGCCGCGTCGGGGCAGACGACGAGCTCCGCGCGGGCGGGCGAGAGCGGCGTCGCGGCGTAGGGCAGCGTGATCACGTCCGTCGCGCCCTCGGCGCCGTTGGCGGCGAGGTGCGCGGCGGCGGAGGCGCGGGGGCCGACGAGGAGGACGTCGAGCGAGGCGAAGTCCGGCGCGCCGCGCCGGCGCGCGAGCGGCGCGGCGAGCGCGGCGAGGCGCTCCGCGACGGCGCGCAGCGCGGCGGCGTCGAGGCGCGGGCGGCGGAGGCGGAGCTCGACGCGGACCGTCATTTTTCGGCGGGGGCTTCGGCCGGCGCCGGAGCCGCGGGCGCGGCGGCGGCGTCCTTCTCCTCCTCCGGGTCCTTCGGATAGGCGATGCGGCCGTGGAGGGAGGTCGCGAGCGTGGCGGCGAAGGAGCGGCGGATCTCGACGATGTCGGGGAAGGTGAGGGGGCAGAGGTCGAGCTGGCCGTCGCGCGACTTGGAGGAGACGATCGAGTCGACGAGCTTCTCGAGCTGGGCCGGCGTGACGGACGGCAGCGAGCGCGAGGCGGCCTCGACGCTGTCGGCGAGCGAGACGATCGCGGCCTCGGCGGAGGTCGGGCGGCGGCCCGTGTAGCGGAAGAGGTTCTCGTCGACGGGCTCGGGCTCCGCGCCGGACGCGGCGGCCTTCGCCTCGGCCTGCTTGCGGGCCTTGTCGAGGAAGAACGCCATGAGCGAGCTGCCGTGGTGCTCCTCGATGATGTCCCGGATCGGGACGGGCAGGCGGTAGTCGAGCGCGAGCGCGATGCCGTCCTTCACGTGCGCGGAGAGGACGAGGGCCGACATGTGCGGCGGGAGCGCGTCGTGCGGGTTCGTCTCGCCCAGCGCGAGGTTCTCGGTGAACTTGCCGGGCGCGGAGAGCTTGCCGACGTCGTGGTAGTAGCCGCCGACGAGGGCGAGGAGCGGGTTGGCGCCGACCGCCTCCGCGGCCGCGGAGGCGAGGTTGGCGACGACGAGCGAGTGGTGGTAGGTGCCGGGCGCCTCGAGCGCGAGGCGCTTGAGGAGCGGGTGCGCGAGGTCTGAGAAGAGGTCGAGCCGGATGTCGCTGCACGCGGCGAAGACGTGCTCCAGCGGGGAGAGCAAGAGCAGGACCGCGGCGGGGGCGACGAGCAGGACCGTGCCGGACAGGATCGCGAGGGCGAGGACGACCCGCTGGCCCGCCTCGGCCTCGCCGATGCGGTAGAACACGGTGTGGACGAGGTCCGGGACCGCGCAGGCGGCCGAGGCGAGCGCCGCGAACTGGAAGAGCCCCAGCAGGAGCATCACGCGGACGAGCGGGCCGCGGCGGCGGACGCCGGAGACGGCGACCGGCGCCGCGATGCCGGCGAGGACGCCGAGCAGGGCGGTCGCGAGGCCGGCCTCGGGCGGGACGAAGAGCACGCTTTGCACCGCGAGCGCGACGCCGAGCGCGACGCCCGCGCCGGCCCCTGCGAGGAGCGTCGCCAGGACGGGCGCGAAGAGGTGCGGCAGGAGGAATCCGGCGAGCGAGCCGAAGGGCCGGGGGGCGTCCGCCGCCCATCGGACCGGAAGGGCGTCGTAGAAGAGGTCCGGGCCGAAGACGGCCGCCCCGACGCAGAGCACGTCGGCGGCGACGGCGACGAGGCAGAGCATCAGCACGCGTGAATTGCGCGAGACGCACTCCGGCGCGAGCTGCCCCAGGAGGAGCCGGCCGCAGAGCGCGGCGGCGCAGAGCACGCCGGCGTTGGCGAGCGCGGTGGGAAGGAGTCCGCCGTGCCCGCCGACGGCCCCGAGCGAGCCCTTCACGGAGAAGGAGAGCAGCAGCGCCGCGACGATCGTGCCGGCGACGTAGAGCAGGGCGAGGGAGAGGCCGTTGCGGAACGAGGTCGGCGGCCCATGCTTCGCGCGCTGCTGGCGGCGGAGTCGGACGACGCGGCGGACGCGGCTCTTGGAGATGCCGGGATTCATGGGAAGGGCGCGGGGCGGTTCAGGCGAGCGGGATCTCGGTCTCCTCGCGCGTGGCGAGGTCCTTCAGGCGGGCGGTCCCGCGGGCGAGGTCGTCCGGACCGAGGTAGACGGCGTGCGTGCCGCGCTCGCCGGCATGCGCGAAGAACGCCTTGGCCTTCTGCGCGCGGAGGCGGAGGTCGACGGCGCGGCCCTCGGCGCGCAGGCGCGCGGCGAGGCGCGTCGCGGCGGCGCGCTGCTCGGGCTGGAGGTAGCCGATGCAGACCAGGTCCGGGCGCGCGGCGGAGTCCGCGAGGCCGAGGGACCTCAGGAGCTCGCCGACGACGACGTCGCCGAAGCCGAGCCCGACGGCGGGCGTGGGCTTGCCGCCGATCGTGGTGAGGAGGTTGTCGTAGCGGCCGCCGCCGAAGATGGCGCGGAACTCGCCCTTCGTGTCGAACGCCTCGAAGACGATGCCGGTGTAGTAGGCCAGGCCGCGCACGACGGAGACGTCGAAGACGACCTGGTCGCGGACGCCGTAGATCTCGAGCAGCGAGAAAAGCTCCCGGATGCGGGCGATCGCGGGGGAGTCCGCGCCGGCGACGGCGGCGGCCTGGTCGAGCGACGCGATGTCCATCAGGTCGAACGCCTTGCGGCAGGCCTCGTCGTCGAGCCCCTCGCCGCGCATGATCTCCTCGATCGCCTCGCGCGGCATCTTGCCCTTCTTGTCGAGCGCGAGGAAGGCGCCGGCGTGGTGCCGCTCGTCGATGCCGAGTTTCGCGAGCAGCTCCGAGAGGAGCGCGCGGGAGGAGAGGCGGACGCGGTAGGCCTCGTCCGGGACGCCCATGCGGCGCATCGCGTCGATCGCGGCGGCCAGGACCTCGGCCTCGCCGGAGACGTCCTCCTCGCCGATCACGTCGAGGTTGAGCTGGTAGTGCTCGCGCTTGCGGCCCTTGGTCATGCGCTCGTAGCGGAAGCACTGCGCGATGCAGAACCACTTGAGGGGGAACTGGAGCGAGCCCTGGCGCTGCGCGACCATGCGCGCGAGCGTGGGCGTCATCTCCGCCCGGAGCGCGATGTCGCGGCCGGACTTGTCCTGGAACGCGTAGACCTGGTTCTCGACCTCCTCGCCGGCCTTGCGCTTGAGCAGCTCGAGCGACTCGACGACGCACGCGTCGTAGTGCTCGAAGCCATGCGCGACCGCGGCGGCGCGCCAGGCGTCGAAGATCCGGTTGCGGAGGACCATGTCCTCGGGGTAGAAGTCGCGCATGCCGCGCGGAGGGGCGAAGTCCATTTTGGTCTTACGGTCTTATGGTCACACGGTCACACGGTCAGACGGTCACGCGGTCCGGAGCGCGCTCGTCACTCGTCACTCGTCACTCGTCACTTCTCCTTCGCAACCCGGTCGCGGAGGAGCTGGCCGGCGCGGAAGCGGACGACGCGGTGCTCGGGCACCTCGTAGGTGCGCTCGGGGTGGTGGGGGTCGCGGCCGATGCGGGACTTGTGGGAGGAGACGGTGAAGACGCCGAAGTCGCGGAACTCGCAGTGGCCGCCGCGGACGAGGGTGTCGGAGATGGCGTCGAAGACGATGCGGACGACGTCGAGCGCGACGGCCTGCTGCAGGTCCGTCTTCGCGGTGATGGCGCGGACGAGCTCGCGCTTGGTCATCAGGGGGCCGGTGGATTTGCGTTTCATGGTCGTGCGTTCGTGTCGTGGTCCAAAGGTCGGTCGTGCACGGGAGACGCGCGGCATTCTAGCATAACGTCCCGCGCAAGGCAAAACCGGCCCGAGGCGAGGCGGATGGATGGAGCGGATGCCGCGGGTCAGAAGAAGGGGCGCGAGGGACGGGAGGGGCGCGCGGCGTCGCGAACGCCGGCGAGAAGGCGCAGGAACAGGCGCACGCGGCGCGGCGGGGCGGTTGGGCGTCGGTCGGGGGACGGCGCGAGGAAGGGTGCGGATTCCGGGCGGGGCGGGACGGTCGGTTCCTCGGGCGCGGGGGATTCGGCCATTTCCGGGGGCACGGCGAGCGCCGCGGCCTCGTCCGCGGAGAGCGGCCGGAGGCGGACGATGACGACGCCCGTGCCGCCGTTCGCGCCGCGGTATTGGCCGTCCACGGCGTTGTTGTTGCCGCCGCCGCCACCTTCGCCGAATCCGTCCCGTCCGAACTCGTCGCCTTCGGGTGCGTGGTTCTCGCGGCAGCCGTGGCCGCCGAGGCCGGAGCCGCCGGGACCGGAGCCGCGGTTGTAGGCGCCGCCGCCGCCGCCCGCGCCGTAGACGGCGTTCGTGCCCGTGATGTCGCTCGCGACGCCGGGGCCGCCGGCGCCGCTCTCGCCCTGATCGCGGTCGAGGTTGACGTCGGGCGCGGGCCCGCCCGCGCCGCCGCCGCCCGCGGGCCGGAGCCGGAGAGAGTCGCCGCCCTTGCCGCCGTGCGTCCCCGCGCCGCCGGGACGGCCGTTGGCTCCGCCGCCGCCCGAGGCGCCGTCGCGTCCGCGCGAAAAGAAGTCGCCGCCTCCCCAGCCGCCGCCCCCGCCGCCGCCGGGCGCGCGGAACAGGACATCGGTCGAGACGCCGTTGGGCCGGATGCGCGCAAAGGTCGTCTCGCCGCCGTTGTTTCCGCGCTCGCCGGGGGTGTTGCTGCCGCTCCCGCCGACACCGCCCGCGCCGACGGCGACGCGGTAGGTTCCGGCCGGAAGGTTGGTCGCGGCGATTTCGACGACGGCTCCGCCGCCGCCTCCTCCGCCGCATTCGGCTCCGCCGCCGCCTCCTCCGCCCACGAGGAGAAGGCGCAGCTGCGATGGCGTGGGGAGGTCGAGGGTGCCGTCGGCGGAGAAGATGCGGAGCTGCTCGGCCGGTGGCTCGGTCTCGGACGCCGGAGGCGTCGTTGGCTCCCCCGCCGCGGGAGCCGGCGAGCGAAGAGAGCCGGAGGGGGTCTCGGTCTCCGGGGCCGGGCGAAGCGCGAAGAACGCGGCGATCGCGGCGGCGGTCGCGGCGGCGGCGACGAGCGGGAGGGAGCGCCCGAGGAGCGCGAGGGCAAGCGCGACGGCGAATCCGATCGCCGCGCTGAACGGCTCGCCGGTCGAGGAGAAGACGTCCGGCACGACCATCGCCGCGAGGATCGCGTAGGGGAGGCGCTCGATGAAGGCGACGAGCCGCGGGTTGCGCAGCGGACGCCGCAGCAGCGCGAGCGGCAGCGCGCGCAGCGCGTAGGAAGCGGCCGCGACGGCGAGGACGAGCGCGAGGAGGCGTGCGTGCGTCACGGCGCGTCCTCCTTTCCTCCCGTGCAGGCCGGGGCAGGGGAGGCCGCTTCCGCGTGTTCCGTGGTTCCTGTTCCGCCGGCGGGGAAGAGCCATGCGCAGAGTCCCGCGGCGGCGACGCCGGCGGCGAGGATCGAGAGCGAGGACGAGGGGCGAGCGCCCTCGGGGAGGAGCGAGAGCCCGACGTTGAGCATCGCGGCGAGGGCGACGCAGAGCATCGTCGCGCGCGAGGCCTTCGCGGCGGGGATGACGATCGCGACGAACATCGCGTAGAGCGCGATGCCGAGCGGCGCGAGGGCGGAGGCCGGGAGGATCGAGGTGCCGACGGCGCCGAGCGCGTTGCCGGCGTTCCAGCCGAGGTAGGACGAGGCGAACACGCCGGCGAGGTAGGGGAACGAGAGCGCGAAGGGGCGCGAGACGGCGAGCGCGACGTTCTCGTCGGTCACCGTGCACGCGGCGAGGAGGCGACGGCCGAGGCCGAGCTTCTCCGGCAGCTTCTGCGCGAGGGCGAGGGCGAGCAGGACGTAGCGCAGGTTGAGCCCGACGCACAGGAGGAAGAGCTCCCAGCCGCCGCCGGGCGGGCCGGGGATCGCGCGGTGCGAGAACGCGCCCTGGCTCGTGCCGGAGACATGCGTGAGCGACTGCAGGATCGGCGACCAGACGGGATGCCCGCCCGCGACGGCGGCCGCGGCGATGGCGAAGCCGACGCCGAAGTACCCGAGACAGATCGGGAGGGCGTCGACGAAGCCGCGCCGGAACGCGGCGCCCGGAAGGGCGTTGTCGGGTGTCGTGGGCGACATGGCGCGCGGATTCTAGCAGAAAGCCGGCTTCTCCGCCACGCGCCGCGCCCCTCGCGGCATCCGGGCGCGTGGCGGGGTCCGTACCCCGCCACGCGCCGGAGCCGCGCCGGTCGATCGCTCGCTTCGCTCGGCATCGATGCAATCGACGTCGTGTTTTCCGCGTGACTTCCCTGGCGGGGTCTGCTAGACTTGCGCCCGTCGACGGACAACGAAGGAGTTTTCCTCATGCCCACCCTTTCCCTCTTTTTCGGTATCGTGATCCGGATGTTCAAGGAAACCGGATCGCAGCATAACACCCCGCACATCCATGCGGTCTATCAAGGTTTTGAAGCGCCATTCGACATCGAGACCGGCGAAATCCTCGCCGGGGCGGAGTTCCCGGCAAAACAGGCGACGCTGGTTCGTTCCTGGATCATCATCCACAAGGACGATTTGCTCGCCAACTGGAATCTGCTTCGGACGGACGGAACTTTCTTCAAGATCGAGCCCCTTCGGTAAACATGAAGACCTACGCATCTGTCGTTTCTGCAGAACCCCTGCCCGACTTCCGTGTCCAGGTTGTCTTTGACACGGGAGAGAGAGGCGTGTTCGACTGCAAGCATCTTCTCTCCGATCCTTTCTGGAATCGTCTGTCCGACCCAGCGTTCTTCCGGCTCGTCCGCGTCGCGTGCGGCACGCTCGTCTGGCCGGATGACATCGACATCGCCCCGGAGGACGTCTGGGAGAAAACGGTCCGCGACGCACCGGCCGCCGTTCCTCCGGCCTTCGTCGCCGAAGGTCCGGCGACCTACGACGGAAAGCCCGTTTAGGGAAGCCGACTCCCCGCGGCCGGTTCGTGTGGTCCGTCTATTCGACTGGTCGACTTGCCGACCCGCCGACTTGGTCCAAGTCGTCAAGTCGACCGGTCGCCAAGTCGCCACCGGCCGCGGCGCCTTGCGCCGCGGCCTTTCCTGCTTCAGGCAGGGCCGCCCGCGCTTGCAATCGCCGCCGCGTGGAGCGCCGGCGCGATTGCGTCCGCCGGACGGTTGTCGTAGAATGCCGCCCATGAACGGGCTATTCCACGCTTGCTGTGACCTCCTGCGGTTCGCCGCCGGCGTCTGCGGATGCACCTACGAGGAAATGTCCGTGTTCGTCAACCTGTATCTCCAGGGCGGAATCCTCTGGCTTCTTGGCGTGGCCGCCGCCGTGGCGGGGTGGCGGCTCTTCCGGCGCGCGGAGGGGCGTTCCGCCGTACTGGCCCGAGTCGGCCTGCTCGATGGCGCCGCGTCGACGGCCCTCTTCGCCCTGCTTCTGCTCCACTACCGCGGCGGGGCGGCGGCGGCGTTCGACCGGTGCGTCGACGACCTCCTGCGCCTCTCCTCCGCCCTTGGCGTCACCTACCGCGAACTCAACATCCTCGTTTTCGTACTGGGCTTCCTGTGCGTCCTCGTCCTTCAGATCGCCCTGCTCGTCGCCCTCCGCCGCCGGGGCTCCGCGGCGCTCGCCAGTTCGTGACCTCCAGCAACGGGGTCGCCCGCATCTTTAACTCGTTCGGCGCGAGCGACTCGCCTCCCGACGGGTGGAGTCCCGCCATTCGCGTTCGTCCCGCCCGGTCGTAGCCGCCAGCCCCCTGCGGCTCGGCGGGACGCCTCGGCCCACCCCAGCCGCTTTCCGCAACAAGGTCGAAGAGTGCGGTTCCATGGACGGTCCAATGCGATTTCACCGTGCGTGATTTTCACGGCTTTCACTTCTTCGGAAGCGGAAATTCGCGTGAAAACAAGCCGCGCGGAGCGTGGTCGGTCAACGCCCGGCCGTCGCGTGGCGCGCATGCGCCGCGAGACGAGCCGGACTTGCGTGGCGGGGCTGGGCACCCCGCCACGGAGGACTTGCGGTTCAGGGAAGCGCGCGAAGCCATTCAGCGAAGAGCCGGTCGTAGACGATCCACCCGTCGTCGGACTTGTAGACCAGATCCTTGCGGGACAGGTCCTTCAGGGCCGCGCGGACGGTCGACGCGACCTTGAGACCGTTGGCGGAAAGGAACGAGGCCGAGGTCGGCTCCCGCACGGAGCCCGTGCGGGCGATGGCCGCAAGCACGTTCCGGGACGCGCCGTTCTGGGCCGCGAGCAGGTCGTGGTAGACCAGGGCGCGTTCGTCGCGCAGTTCCGCGACGGCCTTCTCGACCTGTTCGTCGGACAGAAGCGACGTCCGCGTCTCCCAGACCTTGTTCAGGACGGCCTGCAGATACCAGGTCACGCCGTCGAACCGGTCGTAGAGTCCGCGGAACGCGCCTTCGTCGACTTTCCAGCCCTCCCTGGAGAAGAACTTCCGGGCGAACGCGAGATAGCGGTCGAAGGGAATCACGTCCAGGTTCAGGATCTGCGTGGACTGGTAGAACGCCCCGCGGGGCAGGACGAACATCTCCGACATCAGGTGCCGGCGCGATCCGGCGAACACGAAGGAGATCCACGGAACGAACTGGACATAGCCGCGCAGGAGCGCCTCCACGCCCGCTTCGGGATACTCCCGGACCTGCTGGAATTCGTCGATCGCCACCACGAGCCGGCGCTTGCGCGCCTTCAGGTAGTCGAAGACCTCCTTCAGCGTCGCTTCCGCGTTGCCCGGCGTGACGTCGAACGAGAACTTGACCGTGCCGTCGGATTGCGGAGTGGCCGTGGGACGGCAGCTCTTGAGGAACCGGCCGATCACGGACACGGCCTTCTCCACGGGGGTGTCCAGCGCCCCGAACACGGCCGACGCGAGGGCCTTGGTGAACCCCGCCAGGTCCCGGGTCGCGTAGACGTCCAGGTAGACGCCCGCGACGCCCTTCGGAAGTCGGGCGAACGCGTTGCTGACGAGCCCCGTCTTTCCATAGCGTCGCGGGGCGATGAGCGTGACGTTGCGGTTGTTCTCGATCGCGCCCAGGAGTTTTCCGGTCTCCTCGACGCGGTCGCAGAAGTATTCTTCGCCGGCGTAGCCGGCCGTCAGGAAGGGGTTTTTGAGTTTCATGCACGCGAGTATACCACGGGCTTGATTGAATTGCAAAACTTTTGTCGCAAAAATTATATTACAAGAATTTTGTCATACTTCTGGCGGGGTGGACGCCAATCGGGCGCAAGGCTGACTCGTCGCGCGCTCGCGGCGAGGCGGCTGAGCCGGCGCGGCGGGGCGCGCGGAGGGGGACTACAGCGTCTTGAGCTGCGGGAAGAGGATGACGTCGCGGATGACCTCCGTGCCCGTGAGCATCATCACGACGCGGTCCATGCCGAGGCCGAGGCCGCCGGTGGGCGGCATCCCGTATTCGAGCGCCTCGACGAAGTCCTCGTCGGTCGACTCGGCGTCCTCGTCGACCTGCGCCTGGAACGCCTCGCGCTGCGCGAAGGGGTCGTTCTGCTCGGTGTAGCCGGGGCAGAGCTCGCGGCCGCCGACGACGAACTCGAAGACATTGGCCTTCGTGGGGTCGTCCGGGCAGACCTTCGCGAGCGGGACGAACTCGTGCGGGACGCGCGTCACGAACGTGGGCTGGACGAGCGTCCGCTCGATGAGCTTGTCGTAGACCTCGTGCGTGAGGAGCAGCATGTCCCACGCCGGGTCGAACGGCAGCTCGGCGGCGCGGACGCGCACCTGCGCCTCGGTGAGCGGCAGGTCGAACCAGTCCGCGCCCATGCGCTCCTTCACGAGGTCTGCGTAGGCGACCTCGCGGTAGGGCGGGGTGAAGTCGAGCTCGTGCTCGCCGTACTTCACCCTGCGCGAGCCGATCACGGTGTCGCAGAGGTGCGGGAGGAGCCCCTCGATGACGTCCATCATCGAGCGGCGGTCGCCGTAGGCCTGGTAGAGCTCGAGGACCGTGAACTCGGGGTTGTGCGTGCGGTCGAGGCCCTCGTTGCGGAAGTCGCGGCCGATCTCGAAGACCTTGTCGAAGCCGCCGATGATGAGGCGCTTGAGGTAGAGCTCCGGCGCGATGCGCAGGAACATGTCGCGGTCGAGCGCGTTGTAGTGCGTCGTGAAGGGCTTCGCGGTGGCGCCGCCGGCGTGCGGCTGGAGGATGGGCGTCTCGACCTCCATGAAGCCGCGGGCCTCGAGCCAGCGGCGCGTTTCGCGCAGGATCGCGCTGCGCTTGTAGAAGCGGTCGCGCGACTCGGGGTTGGAGAAGAGGTCGACGTAGCGGCGGCGGTAGCGGTCCTCGGTGTCCGTGAGGCCGTGGAACTTCTCGGGCGGCTGGCGGAGCGCCTTGGCGAGGAGCGTCCACGAGGCGATGCGGATCGAGAGCTCGCCGGTGCGGGTCACGAAGAGCTCGCCCTCGCAGCCGACGTGGTCGCCGAGGTCCAGGAGCTGGAACGCGGCGAAGGCGTCGTCGCCGCAGGCCTTCGCGTTCACGAAGAGCTGGATGCGGCCGGTGCCGTCGCGCAGGTCGGCGAAGATCGTCTTGCCCATCTTGCGGATGGCGAGGAGTCGGCCGGCGGCGCGGACCTGCGGGCAGGACGGAGCCTGCCCGTCAGGACTCCCCGCCTCGGCGGGCGCGGCCTGGGCGGCGGCGTGGGCGGCGAGGAGGGGGGCGCCGAGCTCGCGGATGCGGTCGAGGGTGCCGGTGCGCTCGAAGGCGCGGCCGAAGGGCTCGTGGCCGAGCGCCTCGAGCTTCCGCATGTTCTCGATGCGGATGGCGCGGTAGTCGGTGGAATCCATGGTCAGTGACGAGTGACGAGTGACGAGTGACGAGTGACGAGCTGAAGGCGGGTTAGATGCGCGCGGCGCGGATGGGGGCGGCGACGATGCCGCGGGCGCCGATGCGCTCGAGCTGGTCCATCGTCTCGTTGATGCCCTTGCGGAGGCAGAGGGCCTTGACGGCGACCCAGTCCGGGTCGCTCAGCGGCGCGACGGTGGGCGACTCGATGCCGGGCGTGAGGACGACGGCCTGCTCGAGCGCCGCGCGCGGGATGTCGTACTCGAGCATCTCGTAGGCGCGGCCGACGACGATGCCCTTGAGCCGGTGCAGGAACGTGACGGCCTGCGGCAGCGCCGCGGTGGCGGCGTCGCGCGCGACGACGATCGCCTCGCTCTGCATCACGGGCTCGCCGACGACCTCCAGCCCCGCGGCGCGGAGCGTCTGGCCGCTCTCGACGACGTCCGCGACGGCGTCCGCGACGCCGAGTCGGATCGAGATCTCGACGGCGCCGTCGACCTTGACGACGGTGGCCTCGACGCCGCGGCGCCTCAGGTCGCGCTCGACGATGTTGCGGTAGGAGCAGGCGACGCGCCTGCCGCCGAGCGATTCGGGCGTCAGGCCGCTCCCGGCCGGGACCGCGTAGCGGAACGCGGACCTGCCGAATCCGAGCGGGAGCACCTCGAGCGCGGGCTCGGCGGCGTCCTCGTTGAGGTCGCGGCCGGTGATGCCGAGGTCGATCACGCCGCGCGAGACGTAGACCGCGATGTCGCGCGGGCGCAGGAAGAAGAACTCGACGTCGTTCGACGAGTCGAGCTTCGCGAGCTCCTTGGCGGCGCGGCCGCAGGCGTAGCCGGCCTCGGAGACGATCGAGACGGCGCCTTCGGAGAGGGAACCTTTGTTCGGGAGGGCGATGCGGAGCATGGGGAGAATGCGGGATGCGGAATGCACAATGCACAATGCACAATGTGTGGAAGGAGGGACGCAGTCTAGCACACCGCGCGCGGGAATGCAAAACGCGCTTTTCGCTTTACATGCGGAGTCGCGCGCCGTAGACTGCAGGCCGTCCTCTTCCATTCCATCGCGCCATGTCCGTCCAGACCGATTCCCGACTCGTGAAGCCCGGCGACACTTTCGTCGCCGTCCGCGGCGCCGCCTCCGACGGCGCGCGGTTCGTCCCCCAGGCGCTCGCCGCCGGCGCGGCGCGGATCGTCTCCGAGGAGGCGCCGCCGCCGGACCTCCCGGCCGGCGTCGCGTGGGAGCGCGTCCCCGACTCGCGCGCCGCCGCCGCCGGGCTCGCGTGCGAGGACGCCGGGCACCCGTCGCGGCGGCTCTCGGTCGTCGGCGTCACGGGGACGAACGGCAAGACGACGATCGCGAACCTCGTCCGCCGCGCGCTCGAGGGATGCGGCGTGCCGTGCGGCCTGCTCTCGACGATCGAGAACGACGTCCGTCCGATCGCCTCGTCGGCGCCCGTCCCGGCGCACAACACGACGCCGGGGCCGGTGGAGCTGCAGGGGCTCCTCCGCGACGCGCTCGCGGGCGGCTGCCGCGCCGTTTCGATGGAGGTCTCCTCGCACGCGCTCGACCAGCGCCGCGCGGACGGCACGCGCCTGGCCTGCGCCGTCTTCACGAACCTCACGCAGGACCATCTCGACTACCACCGGACGATGGCGGACTACTACGCCGCCAAGCGCCGGCTCTTCCTGGAGCTTGCGCCGCGCGCGGCGGTCGTGAACGCGGACGACGAGGCCGGCGCCCGCCTCCTCGGCGAGCTGCGCGGCGCGGTGGGGGACGCCGCCCCGCGCGTGCTCTGGTCCTACGGCTTCACCGCCGGCTGCGACCTGCGCATCCGGAACCTCTCGCTTGGCCCGCGCGGCTCGGCGTTCGACCTCGCGCTCCCGGGCGGCCGCGGCGAGGCCGCGATCCGCACGGCGCTCCTGGGCCGGCACAACGCGCTCAACCTCGCCGCCGCCTTCGGCGCCGCGCTCTCGTTCGGGCTCGACCCCGCGGCGATCGCCGCCGCGCTCTCGGCCGCGCCGCCCGTGCGCGGGCGGCTCGAGCCGGTTCGCGTCCCGGGCTCGCCCGCGGCGTTCTTCGTCGACTACGCGCACACGCCCGACGCGCTGCGCAACGTCCTGCGGACGCTCCGCGAGCTGACGCGCGCGCGGCTCTTCGCCGTCTTCGGCGCGGGCGGCGACCGCGACCGCGGCAAGCGCCCGCTCATGGGCGAGGCGTGCGCGGAGCTCGCGGACGAGCTCGTCGTCACCTCCGACAACCCGCGGTCCGAGGATCCCGGGGCCATCATCCGCGACGTCCTCGCCGGCATCCCGGACGCGATGCGGGCGCACGCCGCCGTCGAGCCCGACCGGCGCACCGCGCTGCGCCGCGCCGTCGCGATGGCCAACCGCGAGGGCGACGTCGTCCTCGTCGCCGGCAAGGGCCACGAGGACTACCAGATCTTCGCGGACCGGACCGTGCACTTCGACGACCGCGAGGAGCTCCTCGCCGCCGGAAGGCGGTAGCGCCCAGCCGTCGCGCGGCACCATGCCCGCAGGGGCCGCGGGACTACCGCGAGCGGTGGTGCCGGTGGTGGCGGTGCTCGGACGATTCGTTCTCGCGGCTCCAGTCGCGGACGACCGCGATCCAATGGAAGGCGAGATCGAAGGCGAGCCAGACGGCGCCGGCGCCGGCGAGCGCGAAGCCGATGGCGACGAGATCCTTCGCCCGCGTCGCGGGTTCGGGATTGCGGAGCTCGACGAAGAGGAGCAGGCCGCCGAGCGCGAGCAGGCAGCAGGGCAGGATCCAGGAGAGCGCGCGCAGGTCCTCGCGATGCCGCGCGAGCGCCTCGCTTTCGGGACGGAAGCGGTGGCGCCTCCGCTTCCGGTGGCGGACGAGATGCTCCTCTTCGGCGGGCGCGGGGGGCGTGGCGGGGTCCTCGTTCATCGCTAGGGCTCGATCGTCGCCTTTTCGCGCAGCTCCGCGACATGGTCGGCGAGGGCCTTGCCGCGGCGGTCGTGGCGGAGCAGGTCCTTGACGCGCTCGCGCGCCTCGAGGAAGTCCGGGACGGACTCCTTCTGCTCGTCGTTCTTGAGGATGACGTGGTAGCCGAACTGCGTCTCGATGATGTCGGAGAGGCCGCCGACGGGGAGCGCGAAGGCCGCCTCGTCGAACTCCTTGACCATCATGCCGTGCGAGAACCAGCCGAGCGAGCCGCCGGCCTGCTTGCCGGACGGGCAGTCGCTGTGGGCCGCCGCCTCGGTCGCGAAGTCCGAGCCCGCGGCGACGCGTTCGCGGATCGCGCGGATCTTGGCCAGGGCGGCGAGCTTGTCGTCGGGCGACTGCGACTTCGGCGTCACGAGGATGTGCTGCGCGCGGACCTGCGCCTCCTTGCCGAACTCGGCCCTGTGCGCCTCGAAGAACGCCTCGGCCTCGTCGTCGGTGGGCTCGGGGACGTCCGCCGTGATCTTCGCGACGAGCTTGTCGACCTTCTTCCCGCGGCGGATCTCGTTCCGCAGCTCGACGACGTTCTGGCCCTGCTTCTCGAGGATGGCGCGGAGCTTGTCGGGACCGCCGGCCTCCTCGGCCATGCGGCGGAGCGACTCCTCCACCTCCTCGTCCGCGACGGGCAGGTCGAGCGCCGCGGCCTCGGCGAAGAGCAGCGCCGTGCCGACGGCCTGCTCCTCGGCGCGCTTCTTCAGCAGCGGCAGCTGGGCGCGGACCTGCTCCTCGGTCATGCCGTGCTGGACGTAGAAGCGGATCAGCCGGTTCAGTTCGTATTCGACCGCCTGGGTCGGGATCTCGTGGCCGTTGACTTTCATGGTCGTGGGGGGGGAATGCGATGCGGGGGCGGATGATACCACAATCCGCCGCGCGAATCCACCATCGAAAAACGAACGGGCGGCTCCGGAATGGAGCCGCCCGTCCGCGGTCGTGCGCCGGAGGACGCTAGTCCTTCTTGGCGATGCCGGCGAGCTTGGTGTAGAGCTCGTACTTCGCCTTGAAGCGCTTGTCCGCCTCGGCCACCATCGCCTCGGCCTTGGCCGGGTCGAGCTTGGCGAGCTGCTTGAAGCGGTTCTCCGTGGAGGCCTGCTCCGCGAACGCGCGGCTCGGCTCCTTGGAGTCCACCTTGAACTCACCGGTCGCCGGGTTGTAGCGGTACAGCGGGAAGTGGCCGGTCTCGACGGCGATCTTCTGCTGCTCGAGGCCCTTGACCATGTTGATGCCGTGGTTGATGCAGTGCGCGTAGGCGATGATCAGCGCCGGGCCGTCGTAGGCCTCCGCCTCGGCGATCGCCTTGACGACCTGCCCGGGGTTGGCGCCCATCGACACCTGCGCGACGTACACGTTGCCGTAGGTCATCTCCATGAGGCCGAGGTCCTTCTTGCCCGCCGGCTTGCCCGCGGCCGCGAACTTGGCGATCGCGCCCAGCGGGGTCGACTTGGAGGCCTGCCCGCCCGTGTTGGAGTAGACCTCGGTGTCGAGCACGAGGACCTTGACGTTGTGGCCGGAGGCGAGGACGTGGTCCAGCCCGCCGTAGCCGATGTCGTAGGCCCAGCCGTCGCCGCCGAAGATCCAGACGGTCTTCTTGACGAGGTACTCGCAGAGCGAGAGCAGCTGCTTCGCGTCCGGGCAGGTCTTGGAGCACTCGCACATCGAGAGCTTCTTCTTGAGCTCGGCGACGCGCGCGCGTTGCGCCTCGATCTGCTCCTGCGTCTTCTGCTCGGCGTCGCGGATGGACACGAGCAGGTCCTTCATCTCCTGCGGCGCCTTCTCGTTCGCGACGATCGCGTTGAGGGCCTGCAGGGCGGTGGCGGTGTGCTTCTCGAGCGTCATGCACATGCCGAGGCCGAACTCGGCGTTGTCCTCGAAGAGCGAGTTGCTCCACGCGGGGCCGCGGCCGTCCTTGCGCTGGCAGTACGGGGTGGTCGGGAGGTTGCCGCCGTAGATCGAGGAGCAGCCCGTGGCGTTGGCGATCAGGATGTGGTCGCCGAAGAGCTGCGTGACGAGCTTGATGTACGGGGTCTCGCCGCACCCGGCGCAGGCGCCGGAGAACTCGAAGAGCGGGCGGCAGAGCTGCGAGCCCTTGACCGTGTCGAGGCCCTTGATGTCCTTGTGCGCGATCTCCGGGAGGTCCATGAAGAACTTGAAGTTCTCGGCTTCGGGCTTGCGGAGCGGCAGCTGCGGCTCGAGCTTGAGCGCGGGGGCCTTGCCGGCGGCGACGAGCGCGGGCTTGCTCATCGGGCAGACGGTGACGCAGAGGCCGCAGCCGGTGCAGTCCTCGGGCGCCGCCTGGAGCGTGAACTTCTTGCCGGCGTAGGGCGGCTTGGCGTCCGCGCTCTTGAACGTGGCGGGCGCGCCGTCCGCGCTGTCGTAGACCTTGCCGCGGATGGCCGCGTGCGGGCAGACGATCGAGCAGTTGAGGCACTGGATGCACGTGGCGGGGTTCCACACGGGGATGTGGGTCGCGATGTTGCGCTTCTCCCACTGCGTGGTGGCGGTCGGCCAGGTGCCGTCGTCCGGGATCATGGAGACGGGCATGTCGTTGCCGCGCTGGGCCATGAGCTCGGCGGTGACCTTCTGGACGAACTCGGGGGCCTCGGGCGAGACGGTGGGCGGCATCTTGTAGACGCCGGCCGGCTTGGCCGGGACCTTGACCTCGAAGACCGCGTCGCGCGCGGCGTCGATGCACTTCCAGTTCTTCTCGACGACGTCCATGCCCTTCTTGGCGTAGGACTTCTCGGCGTACTCCTTGAGCTTGGCGATGGCCTCGTCCTCGGGGAGGATGCCGGAGATCTTGAAGAACGCGGTCTGGAGCACGGTGTTGGTGCGCGTGCCCATGCCGGTCGCCTCGGCGATCTTGGCGGCGTCGATCACGTAGAAGCGGATCTTCTTGTCGATGATCTGCTGCTCGATCTCGTCGGGGAGGTGCTGCCAGACCTCGTCGGCCGCGTAGGGCGAGGCGAGGAGGAAGGTGGCGCCGTCCTTGGCCTTGGAGAGCATGTCGTACTTCTCGACGAAGGAGAAGTTGTGGCACGCGACGAAGTCCGCGTTGGTGCAGAGGTACGGGCTGCGGATCGGCTTGTCTCCGAAGCGGAGGTGGGAGATCGTGAGGCCGCCCGCCTTCTTGGAGTCGTACTCGAAGTAGCCCTGCGCGTAGTTGTCGGTGTAGGTGCCGATGATCTTGATCGAGTTCTTGTTCGCGCCGACGGTGCCGTCCGAGCCGAGGCCGTAGAACATGCACTCGTGGCGGCCCTCGTGGGCGAGGACGAAGGACTTGTCGTAGTCGATCGAGCAGCCGGTCACGTCGTCCACGATGCCGACGGCGAAGTGGTTCTTGGGCGCGGCGGCGGCGGCGTTGTCGAAGACGCCCTTGACCATCGCGGGCGTGAACTCCTTGGAGCCGAGGCCGTAGCGGCCGCCGACGATCTTGGGCCAGGACTTGATCCAGCCCTTCTCCATCGCCTCGCCGATCGCGGTGCGGACGTCGAGGTAGAGCGGGTCGCCGAGGGCGCCGGGCTCCTTGACGCGGTCGAGGACCGTGACGAACTTGGCGGTCGCCGGGAGGGCCTTGGCGAAGGCCTCGACGGGGAACGGGCGGTAGAGGCGGATCTTGAGGACGCCGACCTTGGCGCCGGAGGCGTTGAGCTTGGCGACCGTCTCGTCGCAGGTGTCGGCGCCGGAGCCCATGATGACGATGACGTTCTCCGCGTCGGGGGCGCCGACGTAGTCGACGATGCTGTACTTGCGGCCGACGAGCCCGGCGAGCTTGTCCATGTTCTTCTGGACGATGGCTGGGACGGCGGCGTAGTACTTGTTGACCGTCTCGCGGCCCTGGAAGTAGACGTCGGGGTTCTGGGCGGTGCCGCGCATCTTCGGGTGGTCGGGGGTGAGGCCGCGCCTGCGGAACTGCTCGACGAGGTCGTCGTCGATCATCGCGCGGATGGCCTCCTGGGGCATCGCGTCGATCTTCTGGACCTCGTGGGAGGTGCGGAAGCCGTCGAAGAAGTGGAGGAACGGGACGCGGGACTGGAGCGTCGAGGCGTGGGCGACGAGCGCGAGGTCCTGGGCCTCCTGGACGGAGGCGGAGGCGAGCATCGCGAAGCCCGTCTGGCGGCAGGACATCACGTCGGAGTGGTCGCCGAAGATGTTGAGGCCCTGGTAGGCGAGGGCGCGGGCGGACACGTGGAAGACCGTGGGGACGAGCTCGCCGGCGATCTTGTACATGTTGGGGATCATCAGCAGGAGGCCCTGCGACGCGGTGAACGTCGTCGTGAGGGCGCCGGTGGTGAGGGCGCCGTGGACCGCGCCGGCGGCGCCGCCCTCGGACTCCATCTCGATGATCTTGGGGACGTTGCCCCAGAGGTTGGTCTTGCCCTTGGCGGCGAGCTCGTCGCACGTCTCCGCCATCGGGGAGGAGGGGGTGATCGGGTAGATCGCGCAGACTTCGCTGCACTGGAAGGCGACCTGCGCGCAGGCAGTGTTGCCGTCCACCATGATTTTCTTTGCGTTGGCCATGGCTGGTTTGGGGTTGTGAGTTTGCTCCCGGGAGGGGGCGTGTAAAAACGGCGTGGATGATACCAGAAAGCCCGCCGGAGGAAAAGGGCAAAAATTCTCTCGCGCGCGCCGCCGCGCCGCGCGTTGCGCGCGCCCGGCCGTTCTGATAGAATCATCCGCCATTCAGACATCCGCCCTCGCCCTTTCATGAAGTCCCGTTTCGTCCGTCTCTGGCCGCTCTGGCTGTTCCTCGGCGCCGTTCTCGTCGCGCTTTGCGCGCTCGCGCCCGCACTTCCGCAAATGGCGGTCCTCCAAGGGCCCGACGGCTATCCGAACCTCGGGCGCCCCGGCCTCTGGCGCCGCGCCGCGGAGTGGATCTGCCGCGGCGGCCCCTGCCTCGAGCACGAGAGTCTGATCAGGGTCCTTCTGCAGCCGCTCGTCGGGCACGAGCTCTTCTACGTGCTCTCGGCGGGGCTCGTTGCGCTCGGGATCGGGCTCTATCTCCGGCTGGTCGGGCTTCCGCTCGCCGCCTGCTTCGGGGGCGGGCTCGCGATGGCGTTCTCGGGCTACCACTTCACGCTCTTCAACGCCGGCCACCGCGGCTACGCGAGCATGATGGCCTACGCAGCGCTCATGCTGCCGCTCCTCGAGTCGGCGGTGCGCCGCCCGCGCGCGGCGTGGGCCGCCTTCCCGCTGCTCGGCGTCTGCGCGGTCTGCGGCCTCGCGACGCAGCCGGACGTCATGGCGTTCCTGCTCCTGCTCGAGATCGCCTACGGCGTCTTCCGCGTCGCGCAGCTCGCCCGGGCGGAGGGCGCCCGCGCGTTCTTCGCGTCGCGCTGGAAGACGTGGCTCGCGGGCGTCGTCTTCGCGCTCGTGGCGTTCGGCGTCTTCGGCTTCGGGACGATGCGGCACGTCTTCGGGACGGTCGTCGCCGGCCGCGAGGCGCAGATGGAGGCGGGCGGCGCGAAGGAGGTGTCCGCGGAGACCGCGGCCGCCGATCCCGAGGCCGCGAAGGCCGCCGCGCGCGAGCGCTGGATCTTCGCGACGAACTGGAGCCTCCCGCCCGAGGACATGGCGGAGTTCGTCGCGCCGAACGTCCGCGGCTACGACAACGCATTCCCGTCCGCTCCCTACTGGGGGCGCATCGGGCAGTCCGAGGAGTGGGAGACGACCGGGCAGGGCTTCGCCAACTTCCGCCAGCACTCGATCTACCTCGGCGCGCTCGGCGTCGCGATCGCGCTCTTCGCGGTCGTCGGCGCGTTCTGCGACCTGCGGCGCCGCTCCGACAACGGCGCGGAACGGAACGGCGTGGCGCCCGGGCTTGCGCTCTTCTGGGCGGGGGCGGCGCTCGTCGCGATCCTGCTCGCGCTCGGGCGCTTCGGGTTCCTGTACCGGCTCTTCTACCATCTGCCGATGATGGACAAGGTCCGCGGGCCGCTCAAGTTCGTCCACCTCGCGGAGGTGTGCGTCTCGATCCTCTTCGCCTTCGGCCTGGCGCGGCTCGCGCGCGATCCCGGCCCGCGCGAACGGCTCGCGGCGAAGATCTCGATCGTCCTGCTCGCGCTCGCCGGCCTCGTTCTCGCGGCCTCCTCGTTCGGCTTCGATCCCGCCGCGCACGCGAAGATCCTCGCGGCGGTCGGCGCGCCCGTCGGCTCCGCCGCGGCGCGCGAGCTTGCGCGACTCCACGGCGCCGGGCTGATGCGCGGCGCGTGGCTCTTCGCGCTCGGCGCGGTCGCGATCGGGCTCTGCGCGTTCCTGACATCGCCGCGCCGCGGCGCCGTCGCGCGCGCCGCGGCGTGGGCGCTCGCGGCCGTCGCCGCGCTGGACCTCGCGGCCGTCGCGCACGGCTACGTGCGCACGGACGACGTCTCCGTGCGCTACGCGGGTACCGCGCCCGCGCAGGAATTGCTCAATCGCCATCCGGTTCCCGACGGCCTCACGTATTCCTACCTCCACCTCACGCGGCAGCCGGTCGGCGGCTACCCGTGGCAGCCGCTCTTCGGGGCGATCGACGAGGCCGGCTTCTCGACGTCCGACCCGACGGCGGGCGAAGGCCCCGACTCGCACCGCGTGCAGGCGTGGCAGGCCCTCGGGAACGACCTGGCGCGGCTCTGGACCTACTGGGGGACGACGGCCGTGTTCCTGCCGCGCGAGCCCGCGGCGCAGATCGTCCGGGCCGGCACGGCGCGCGTCGCCGGCCTCTACGACTTCGCGCCCGGGCCGCGTCTCGTCCGCGCCGCCGACCTGCGCGGCGCACAGGTCGCGATGCTCGAGCCCTCGGGCATCCCGCCGTCCGTCGCCGTGTTCCACGGCTGGCGCTCCGTCGCGGCGGACGCGCCGATCGCCGACGCCCTCGCCGCGTTCGCCGATCCCGGCTTCGACTTCCGCCGCGAGATCATCCTCGCCGGCGGCGGGGGGGACCACCCCGCCACGCGGGACCCGGAGCCCGCCGAATGGGTCGTCGCACCGAGCTCGAACCAGGGCCGCCGCGCGGTCGTGAAGTGCGACGCCGCGGAGGAGGGCGCGCTCTTCGTCCGCGAAAACCGGGTGCGCTGGTTCCCGGACGTCCGCGCGACCGTGAACGGCGCGCCCGCCGAGGTCCTTCGCGCCAACGGCCCCTATCTCGCCGTCCGCGTCCCCGCCGGCCCGTGCGAGGTCGTGCTCGAGCCCGCCGTCCCGTGGGGCCGCTACGCGCTCCCCGCGCTCGGATGGATCGTCGCCCTCGCGCTCGCGGTCCTCTGGTCCCGCCGCGCGTTTTCCGAGGAGGCCGCCGCATGAAGACCGACAACGACATCCGCGCCGAGGCCGAGGCGCTCGGCGTCGCCTACTACGGGGAAATCGGGCCGGAGCGCTTCGATCCGGCGCTCATCGCCGCGCTGCCCGTGAACTGGGCGCGCGAGCACGCGGTGCTGCCCGTCCGCGCGGCGGACGGCGCCGCGGAGCTGCTGATGCCCGGCCCGGACGCGCTGCCCTCGCTGCAGCACGCCGCGCTCGCGGCGGGGCGCGACCTGCGGCCCGCGTTCGCGCCGCGCGCCGAGATCCTTCGCGCGATCGAGGCCGCCTACTACGCCGGGCGCGCGACGGCCTCCGCGGCCGCGCCGGAGGGCGGGGCGGGGGAGGGGGGCGCCGGGCCGGCGCCGGACCCCGCCGCGCCGCCGCCCGCCGCCGCGCAGGGCGAGGGCGACCTGCTCGTCGCGCGCAGCGAGCCCGTCGCGCGCTTCCTTTCCGACACGCTCCTCGAGGCGGTCCGCAAGGGCGCCTCCGACGTCCATCTCGAGCCCGAGCCCGGCGGCGGGGCGCGCGTGCGCTTCCGCCTCGCGGGGCGGCTCTACGAGCAGCCCGCGCCGCCGCGCGGGCTCGCCGCGCAGGTCGTCTCCCGCGCCAAGGTGCTCGCCGGGATGGACATCGCCGAGCACCGCCTGCCGCAGGACGGCATGACGCAGGTGCGCGCGGGCGGCGGGCGCGTCGTCGACATCCGCGTCTCGACGATCCCCGTCGCGGACGGCGAGCGCGTCGTGATGCGCCTTCTCAACCGCGAGGAGTCGCTCCTGCCGCTTCCGGAGCTCGGGATGCCGGAGGACGTCCTCGCCGGCTTCACCGCGCTGCTCGGCTCCACGAACGGCATCGTCGTCGTCTCGGGCCCGACGGGCTCCGGCAAGACGACGACGCTCTATTCGGCGCTCGGCTCGCTCGACGCGAAGCGCCGCAACGTGATGACGATCGAGGATCCGGTCGAATACCGCCTCCCCGGCATCGCGCAGATCCAGGTGAAGCCCAAGATCGGGCTCACGTTCGCGAGCGGGCTGCGCCACATCCTGCGCCAGGACCCGGACGTCGTGCTCGTCGGCGAGACGCGCGATGCGGAGACGGCGGAAATCGCCGTGCGCGCGTCCCTCACGGGCCACCTCGTCTTCACGACGCTGCACACGAACGACGCGCCGTCCGCGGTGATGCGCCTCGTCGACATGGGCGTGGAGCCCTACCTGCTCGCCTCGTGCCTGCGCGGCGTGCTGGCGCAGCGCCTCGTGCGGCGCGCGTGCCCGAAGTGCGCGCGGCGCCTCGCCTTCGGCGACCCGGCCGCGCTCCCGTCCGAGGAGCGGGCCGCTCGCGCGGCGGGCGCGGAGTTCGTCCTGCGTGCGACGGGATGCGGCGACTGCCTCGAGGGCTACGCGGGGCGCATCGGCGTCTTCGAGCTGCTCGCGTGCGGCGGCGCGGTCGCGGAGGCGATCCACGCCGGGCGCCTCGGCGCGGACGACCTCCGCGCGGCGGCCGGCGCGGCGTGCACCCCGATGTCGGCCGACGCGGCCCGCAAGCTCCGCGAGGGCGTCACGACCCCCGCCGAGGTCCTCGCCGCGCTCGGCGGGCTGTAGCGCGCCGAGCGCGGCGCGCGATTCCGCTTGCCTCGCGCGGGGGATTGGCATATCATACGCGCCCATCCGACGCAAAACCAACGGGGAACAGCCAACCACCATGTCGAAAGAAGACGCCATCCAGCTCGACGGGACCGTCGTCAAGGTCCTGCCCGCCACCATGTATACCGTCCGCCTGGACAACGGCCACGAGGTGCTCGCGCACGTCTCGGGCAAGATGCGCAAGAACTTCATCAAGATCACGCAGGGCGACAAGGTGACGATCGAGATGTCCCCGTACGACCTGGAGAAGGGGCGCATCGTCTTCCGCTACAAGTCCCCGACCCAGGACCAGCCCGCCGGCGCGCCGCCCCAGCACTCGCGCCCGCACGGCGGCGGCCGGCACTAGCCCCGCCACGGCCATGGAAAGCCCGAAGCTCCTCGTCCTCGGCTCCGCCGCGGCCGAAGGCGTCCCCGCGCTCTTCTGCGACTGCCGCGTCTGCCGCGAGGCCGCCGCGAAGGGCGGCCCCGACGTCCGCGCCCGCACGAGCTACAACTTCGGCGGCGAGGTCCAGATCGACTTCGGCCCCGACGCGCTCCAGGCGTGGCAGGCGCACCGCGACGTCCTGCGCCGCATGCGCCACATCCTCGTGACGCACTCGCACGAGGACCATCTGCAGCCCTCCGACCTGCTCTACCACTCGCGCGGCTTCGCGGCCGTCCCCGCGCTCGACGAGATCCTCACGATCCACGGCACCGCGCCGACGCGCCGCCGCATCGAGCGCGAGTTCTGGCTCGGGAACAAGGAGCCCCTCGGGAGGAAGCTCGAGCAGTCCCGGCTCGCGTTCCACGAGTTCCGGCCGTTCGACGCCTTCGAGCTGCCGGACTGCGGCGCCCTCGTCCGCACGTTCGCGGCCGACCACTGGGAGGAGCTGCAGCCGTGCGTCTTTCTCGTGACGCTTCGCGGGCGCACCGCCTTCGTCTGCAACGACACCGGGTGGCTTCCGGACGCGTCCTGGGACGCGCTCGCGAAGCTGCGGGGCGAGGTCGCGATCGATGTCGCCGTGCTCGACGACACCGGCATGCTCCACGGCGCGCCGGAGGGGCCCGCGGGCTCCGAGGTCTGGACGCGCGGCCACATGAGCGCGCCGACGATCCTGCGCGCCTACGACAAGCTCGACGCGCTCGGGCTCCTCGCGCCGGGCTGCGTCCGCGCGGTGAACCACTTCTCTCACAACGGCGGCTCGACGCACGACGAGATGCGCGCGTTCTACGAGCCGCGCGGGATCGTCGTCGGCCGCGACGGGCTCGAGCTGTAGCGCGCCGCGCTACCAGGTCCTCTCGCCGAGCAGCCGCGCGGCGAGGGCGACGGCGAGGACCGCCGTCTGGTTGCGGACGTCGAGGACGGGGTTCACCTCGACGATCTCCGCCGACCGGACGAGACCCGTCGCGGCCATCTCCTCCATGAGCAGGAGCGCCTCGCGGTTCGAGAGTCCGGCGGGGAGCGGGATGCCGGTGCCGGGCGCGAACATCGGGTCCAGCACGTCCATGTCGAAGCTCACGTGCACCGCGTCCGCGCGCTCGCGGAAGAACGCCGCCACGCGGTCGAGAACGGCGGGGAACCCGCGCCGGTCGATCTCGCTCATCGAGAAGACGGTCACGCCCGCCTCGCGCATGAGCTCGCGCTCGCCGGGGTCGAGGTCGCGCGTTCCGACGAAGCAGACCGCGGTCGGGTCGGCCTTGCGTCCCGGGACGTGCAGGTCGACGAGCTCCGGCAGGCCGTAGCCGCACGACGCGGCGAGGCACTGGCCGTGGATGTTGCCGGAGGGCGAGGTCTCGGGCGTGTTGAAGTCGCCGTGGGCGTCGACGTAGAGCACGCCCAGCCGCTTCCCCTCGTGCCGCGCCCATGCGCCCATCCCGGCGATCGATCCGAGCGCGACGGAGTGGTCGCCCCCGAGCACGAGCGGGAACGCGCCCTCCGAGGCCGCCTGCTCGACGGCGCGCGCGAGCGCCTCGCACGCGGTGCGGATCGGACCGAGATACTTCGCCTTCGGGTTGCCGGGCTGCGCGTATTCCTGCGAGGGGACCGCGACGGGCGACTCGAACTTCTCCGTCCGGTGGCCAAGCCCCTCGAGCCGCTTGCGCAGGCCCGCGAGGCGGATCGCGGAGGGACCCATGTCGGAGCCGTGGCGGCTCGCCCCGTAGTCGAGGGGCATCTCGAGGACGTGGATGTTCATGCCGCGCGATTCTAGCCGCTCTCCGCGCCGAAGGCAAGCGCGCTTGCCTCGGGCGGGCGGTTGCGGGTATACTCCGCGCCATGACGATCCTCGTGGTCCACAACCGCTACCGCGTCCGCGGCGGGGAGGACGGCGTCTTCGAGACGGAATGCCGCCTGCTCGAAGAGGCCGGGCACCGGGTCGTCAAGTACGAGAAGACGAATTGCGACATCCCAGACCGAGGCGGCCGCATCGGCCTTGCGCTCCGCACGGTCTGGAATCCGCGAACCTACCGCGAGATCCGGTCGATCATCCGCGCGGAGAAGCCGGACGTGATGCACTGCCACAACACGTTTCCGCTGATCTCGCCATCGGTCTACTGGGCAGCCGCGCGCGAGGGCGTGCCCGTTGTGCAGACGCTGCACAACTACCGCCTCGCCTGCCTGAACGGCTATCTCTTCCGCGACGGCCATGTCTGCGAGAAGTGCCTCGGCCGCGCGCCGTGGCGGGGTGTCTGCCGCCGTTGCTACCGCGACTCGCGCGCCCAGTCGGCCGTCGCCGCCGCGATGCTCCTCGTCCATCGTCTTCTCGGCACCTACCGCCGCAAGGTGACGCGCTACATCGCCCTCACCGAATTCGCGAAGACGAAGTTCGTGGAGGCCGGTTTGCCGGCGGACAGGATCATCGTGAAGCCGAACGCGTTTGCGCCGCCGGCGCAAACGCGTCCGGCTTTGGCTTCGGGTTCTCGGAATCTCGGAATCTCGGAATCTCGTGGCGAGAATCCGAGAATCCGGGAATCCGAGAATCCGGCATCCCTCCGCGTCGTCTACATCGGCCGCCTCTCGCCGGAGAAAGGCGTGGACATCCTTATCCGCGCCTGGTCTCTTTTCCGCCGCGAAGCGGCGGACCACTCGTCACTCGTCACTCGTCGCTCGTCACTCGTCATCATTGGCGACGGCCCCGAGCGCGTCGCGCTCGCGGGCCTCGCCGGCGATGATCCTTCCGTCCGCTTTCTCGGCGCGCTCCCGCGCGAAGAGGCGCTCCGCGAACTTGCCGGCGCGGCCTTGCTCGTCTTCCCGTCGCTGTGGTACGAGCAGTTCGCCATCACGCCGCTCGAGGCGATGGCGCTCGGCGTTTCGGTCCTCGTTTCCGATGTCGCGCGCGGTGCGACGATCATCGAGGATGGCGTCACCGGCCGCTTCTTCCCTGCCGGCGATCCCGCCGCGCTCGCCGCCGCGTTGCGCGAGCTGCTCGCCGACTCCGAAACGCTCCGCCGGATGGGCGACGCCGCCCGCGCCGCGTTCGAGGCCTCCGACTGCGCGCCCTCTCGCAATCTTGCGCGGCTGCTGGAGGTCTACGCGTCTGCGCGTTCCGCGCACGACGCGTAGACCGCGACCGGTTGCCACGGATTGCCGAGTCTGCTAGAATCGCGCGCCATGAACGCACCCCTCTCCTCCACCGTCAAGACCGCCGACTGGAAGGCGGAAAAGCACGTCCCCGCCATCGCCGCGCCCGCTTCCGCGAAGGCGGGCGAGCCCTTCGACGTCGAGATCGACGTCGGCCGGGAGATTCCGCACCCGAACACGGCGCAGCACCACATCGTCTGGATCGCGCTGCACTTCGTGCCGGAGGGGGCGAACACGTCGATCGAGCTCGGCCGCGCGGACTTCTCCGCGCACGGCGCCTCGCTCTCCGACGCGCCCGGCCCGGCCGCCACCGCGCCCTCCGCGCGCTTCCGCGTGTCCCTTTCCGTCCCCGGCGTCCTCCACGCCACCGCCTACTGCAACCTCCACGGCCTGTGGACCTCCTCGGTGCCGATTGCGGTCGCGTAGGCTATCCCGACCGTCCATGACCGCGATTGCTTCGCAACGCCAAATTGCCTAACGGAAGGTCGCCAAATTACCTAACGGAAAACCGCCGAATTACCTAACGGAATCGCGCCAAATTACCGAATAGCTTGACAAATCCAAGAAAATTTGCAAGAATCAACGGGCGTGAAAGCGGAACCCTACAGAAAACGCGTCGCGGATGTTCTTCTTGCGGAGAAGTTGTCCTACATGGGCGCCGTTCTCGTGCAGGGACCGAAATGGTGCGGCAAGACGACGACGGCCCGGCAAATCGCGAAAAGCGAGGTCGGTTTCGGCGATCCGCGTAAGGGAAGGACCGGCCGGATCTTGGCAGAGACTCGTCCCGACAAGGTGTTGGAGGGCGCTTCGCCCCGGCTTCTGGACGAATGGCAGGAAGTGCCGCTTCTCTGGGACGCCGTCCGGTTCGCCGTCGACGAAGGCGGGCGGGGGCTGTTCATCCTGACGGGCAGCACCGTTCCGCCGGCGGTGGACGAGGAGGACGAAAAGAACCGGACCCTTCGCCATACGGGAACGGGCCGCATCGCCCGTCTGTCCATGCGCCCCATGAGTCTTTGGGAGAGCGGTGAATCCACGGGGTCGGTTTCCGTCGCCGATCTGTTCGCCGGCGAAGATCCGACCGGTGCGAAGAACGAACGGCATCTCGAGGACATCTGCGAGCTGCTGTGCCGCGGGGGCTGGCCGGGCGCGCTCGGCTTGACCGGGCGCGCCGCGCGCGGTCCGGCGAAGGAGTATTTCGCGGCGATCTGCGACAGCGACGTTTCGCGGGTCGACGGCACCCTGCGCGATCCCGGCCGGGTCCGGCGCCTGATGCGCAGCCTGGCCCGGCTCCAGGGAACCCAGTCGTCCGCGGCTGCCATCCGCGACGACATGAAGGCCAACGACGTCGACACCCTGACGGAGGACACCGTCTACGCCTACCTGAAGGCGTTGCGGAGGATCTTCGCGACGGACGATCTCGAGGCCTGGTGCCCGAACCTGCGCTGCAAGACGCCGATCCGGACGACGGACACGCGGTACTTTTCCGATCCTTCAATCGCCGCGGCCGCGCTCGGCGTGGGGCCGTCCGACCTCATGAACGACATGCCGACCTTCGGGCTGTTCTTCGAGACCATGGCCGTTCGCGACCTGCGGACCTGCGCCGACGCGCTCGGCGGGACGCTGTGCCACTACCACGACAAGAGCGGCCTGGAGTGCGACGCTATCCTGCGTCTTGAGAACGGCTCCTACGGCCTGATTGAAATCAAGACGGGTGGCGACGCCCTGATCGCCAAGGGCGTCGCCGCCCTCACGTCGCTTACGTCCAAGATCGACACGACCCGGATGCCGCCTCCGTCCTTCCGCATGGTCGTCGTCGCCGAAGGCGACATCGCCTACCGCCGTCCCGAGGACGGCATCCTCGTCTGTCCCCTCTCGACCCTCCGTCCGTGAAATTCTCAATCGTCACCCTCTCGCGTCCTCGCAGCGCACCGGCTTTCGCCGACGCGCGCATCGGACGTATGCTCTTTCGATCCAGATGAAGTTCTCGATTGTCACTCCCAACTACAACTACGGACGCTTCTTGAAGAAAAACCTTCAGAGCGTTTTGGCTCAAGTTGAGTCCGGACTCGAACCGTCAGGCGCGAGCTCTCCGAGCGAGCATACAAACGATGCGGGTCGCGCGGAGTGCGACCCGAGGAGTTTTCGTGTCGAGCACATCGTCATCGACGGCGGGTCGACGGACGACTCCGTCTCCATCCTGAAGGATTGGGCGGCCTTCGCGGCGGCGCAGCCGGCTGCGAAGGCCGGTCGCTACTCGTTCCAGTTCGTTTCCGAGCCCGACCAAGGCCAGACCGACGCGATCAACAAGGGCCTCCGCCGCGCGACGGGCGACATCGTCGCCTGGCTCAACGCCGACGAGTGGTACCTCCCCGGCAAGCTCGCCCTCGTCGCCGCCTGCTTTGAAAAGCACCCGAAGGCCGACTTCGTCTACGGCGAACCGCTCTTCGTCGACAAGGACGGCAAGCCGATTCGCGTCCGCTACGCGCATCGTTTCTCGAAGTTCGTCCTTTACGGCTGCTGCTGCTACATCGCCTCCTGCGCCTCCTTCTGGCGTCGTCGCATCCTGGACGACGGCTTCTATCTCGATCCGTCCTACAAGGTCATCATGGACGGCGAATACTACTGCCGCCTCGCCAAGGCCGGCTACCGCTTCCGCTTCCTTCCCGCCACCATCGCCGCGTTCACGCTTCATGAAACGAATGCAATGACAATCAACCGTGACGTTCGGCATCAGGAGTGGCTTTCAATTCGCCGGGTTTTCATACCGTTGCCTCGATCCCTTGTTCGATTTGAACGGGTCATTTACCTGTGTTTGACATGGGTTGGTCATCAGTGGCGCCGCGTTTTGGTTTTGTTTCGCCTTGGATTTCAGAGGAACGACCTTGGACAATGAGGATTCAACCATGTCCGACTTTCGAGAAGATTTGAAACGCTACAGGAACCGCAAGACCGGCAAGTTCGACTGGAACGAACCGTCGATCATCATTGTCGCCCTCTATCGCTGGGGACGTTGGATTCGCTCCCTTCGGGTTGCTCCCGTTCGTTTCCTGCTGAACTGCCTGTTCGTTCCCCTCTACGGGTTCTTCACCTGCCTCGTCGGTGTTGCGTTGCCCCGAAGCGCAAAGATCGGCGGAGGTCTCCGCATCGACCATTTCGGTGCCATCGTCATCAGTCCGGGCGCTGTGATCGGTCGGAATTGCACGATCCGGCAGGGCGTGACGATCGGCAACCGCAAATCGCTGGATGACATTCCCGTGCTCGGAGACAACGTGAACATCGGAGCCGGCGCTAAAATTCTCGGGTCAATCCACGTCGGTAACGATGTCAAGATCGGTGCGAATGCCGTCGTTCTCCAAGACGTTCCCGACAATTCCACGGCTGTTGGGGTTCCGGCAAAAGTCATTCATGAGACATCAGGATCGAATATTGGGTAACGAAGCAGATCTTTGATACCAATCGTCAATCTTGACATGAAAAGCACGACGATCTTTACTCTGCAATCACGGAGACCATACGAAAATGAGCGATTTCATCGGAAAAACGGCAATAACTTTTGGAGTGTTCGATTTGCTCCATTTCGGGCATTTTGAACTCTTTCGGCGCATTCGCGATCTGGTTGGTGAAACGGGCAAGGTTTATGTCATGTTGCAAATCGACGAGTCTATCGCGAAGTATAAACCTGGATGCAGAAGCGTCTACAACTTCGAGACCCGCCGCAAGATGATTGAAACACTTCGGACGGTTGACAAGGCCATCGCCTACGATGCCGTTGGCGTGGAAGCCGTGAAAGACGTTCCGTTCGATATCCTTGTCGTTGGTCCGGAACACACGAACGAACGGTTCCAGCGGCTTTTCAAGTGGTGCGTCTCTCACGGAAAAGATGTCGTGACACTTCCGCGGACCGAAGGAATCTCCACGTTGCGACTAAAGGAAATCATCAAGGACATTTGACATGAAAGTCGGAATCATCGGTGGCAACGGAGTCGCGGCGACGAATCGTCTTTGCGACATGGTCGAGCGGAAAATCACGGCATCGGGTGCGTTCCGTGACGCGCATCATCCTGAAATGATCGTCTGGCAGGCCACGTCGGTTCCGTCGCGCAGTCTGTTTTTGGAGGGGCGGGGCCCGGATTGGCGCCCCGACTACATTCGCATTGCCAAGTCTTTGAAGTTTCTTGGGTGTGACGTTGGTTGCATGTGTTGCAATACGGCTCATTATGCCATTGGCGAGATAGAAAAAGCTTCGCAATTGCCGTTTATCAATCTTCTTGAGGAAGTCGCTTTGAGATGCAAGGAATCCGGGAAAACGAAGTTCGAGTTGTTCTGTTCGGATGGCGCAAGAAAGTTTGACCTCTATGGAAAGGCGTTCCGGGCTTTCTTTCCCGGTGCCGAGATTGTGTATCCTTCCGAAGACAGACAGCTGCTCGTGACCAAGGTCATTTGCGATGTCAAGAACAGAAATCGGTTTCTTCCTTCCCGAGAAGCCAATTCACCGCATCGTCTTCTTGTCCAACTCGTCGAGCAAGCCGGTTGTCCCGTTGTTTTGGGATGCACCGACTTGCGCGTGGCGTTCGGCCCGGAAGAGGAACTTCCCGAGGCCATTGCCGTAGATTCTCTGGAAGTTCTGGCCAACGTGATTGTTAGGCGATTTCAAGAGGAAGGAAATTGATCATGCTTTTGGTCCAACACAAAAGGAAACCAATTCCGTTATCCGAACTGAAACGGCTCCAACTGTCTATTCTCGATGCCATTGACGGTTTTTGCTCCCAAAACGGAATTCGGTATTATCTGGCCCACGGGACATTGTTGGGTGCCATTCGCCATGACGGATACATTCCCTGGGATGATGATATCGACATCTGGATGCCACGTCCGGATTATGATCGCTTCATGGGGTCGTTCAAATCGGAGCGCGCGCCTTGGCTTCGACCGATTGATTTCAAGCATGATCCAGCATACAGACTTCCTTTCGGAAAGGTCCATGACATCAGGACGGTCATGGACGAGGAGTTGTACGATGAAAACGGGTATGGCGTTTTCGTCGACATCTTCCCGCTTGACGGGTTCTCCGGAACACATCAAATCAACAAAGGTCGATTTCTCCGGACGTTGCTCAACGTGAAAAGGTCGAGATGGAGCCCCGCGCGCTCATTCGCGAAAAATATCGCCATGTCCGTTGCTCGACTGCTCCTTTTCTGGCTCTCAGTCGGGTCGGTGCTCCGGAAGTTGGATTCGAACGCCCGCGCGAAACCATATGACGGAGCGGAGAGCGTGATTGTCGCCACGATTGTCGATATTGACAAGGCGGTGTTCCCCGCCGCCGCGTTTTCGTCAAGTTCGCGGCATGTCTTTGAGGGGCGCTTTCTTCCCGTTCCAATTGATTGGGACGCCATTCTGCGAGCTCTTTTCGGCGACTACATGACCCCGCCGCCGCCGGACAAGCGGACCAGTACCCATCTTTCCACCGCATACTGGCGCGAGTGACGAGGGAGGGAGGATGCAATCGCGATGAATGCCCGCGTTCTTTTCGCATCCCCGAGCCGTTTCGTCGGCATTCCCCTATCGTGGGTGGATGATGTTCAAGCGGCGGTATTGGTGGGCGCGCGGCGGTGGACGCTCCGCCGTTCGTTCGTTGGTGCGCGCGGCATTCCAGGAGTTGTACTGGGCTTGGGGCGGGACGTTCCGGTTCATGTGCCGGGAACTCCTTCCGCTTTGCGACTCCATTCGCGTGGAATCGGAGATGGCCCTCGAGAACACCCGGAAGAGACTCCGTTCGTTGCATCAAGCCGAAACGGCGGAGCGCGTCGTCCTCGCGACGCATCCGGTCCCCGACGCATACGCCTGGGACCGTTCCCGGATCGCGAAGATAAACCGGATTGTCTGCGTGGCGGTGGATTGGCGGAACCCGCGCAAGGGCGGACGGGTGCTCGCGAAGGCGCTGGCCCGCGTCCTGCCGGGTTCCGGGTGGGATGCCGTCGTCGTCGGCAGGCACGCCGACGAAGTCGCGGACGGAACCGCGACGGCAAATCATCTGGTCCGGCCAGTCCTGGAAGCGGACGCTTCCGCTCTGGAACCGATCTACAGGGAGGCCAGTATCTTCGTCACGGCGTCCGGCGCGGAAGAGGCACCGAACGTCGTGCAGGAGGCGCTCGCCTCCGGATGCTCCGTCGTGTTCCCGCCCGAGCTGGTCCATCTGGACACCATCGTCCGCGCGGGCGCGGGGACGATGTCTCGGCACCGGACCGGCCGCTCGCTCGCGGAGGCGATCCGCCGCGAGATGTCCGCCTGGGAATCCGGCGCCCGCGATCCCGACGATATCTTCCGCCGGCTCGGTCGCCCGTCGCTCGTGTCGGTGCTGGCTCCGTGGCTCGTGGAGACTCCGCCTCACACGGCGGGTCGCCCGAGTGAGGACGGTGCGCGCGGGCGCTGCGTCGTCCAACCTGGCGAATCGGTTTTTTGATCTGATGTCTGCGCGACAGAGACTTCTTTGATACCGCGTAACAGACGGCACCGATCAGAGCCGGGCAAACAAATATCGCAGGCATGCCGGATCGCCCCGGGTCGGTCCGTCGTTTTCGCGGGAAAGTGGGGAGTGTCAAGTGGTCTCACAGTTGCACAGGTTTTTCCCTTGTGATAGAATGCGCGCCATTTCAGCAACCATGAGCGATTCCTCGTTCCATCTCGGGTCCATTTCCCTCCGCGCCCGCCGCGGACGTAGCATGATGTCTTTTCCGTCCTTGGGGACAGCATGCCCGTCGAGTACCATCCCGATGCCCTCCGTCTCTCTTTTACCCGCGTGCCGAAAGGGGGCTCCCTATGTCGCGTGAAGCCAACGCCGCCCTCCAGCTGAAGATTCTCCAGATTGGTTTCGTCCTCGGATTCGTCGCAACGGTCATCTACGCGGTCCGCGGCCTGATGTTCGGGTCCGGTTTTTTCGTGAAAATTTTTGCACTTGGATTGATTTCCGCGGCAATCGTAATTGCGCTAGATGATCGTTATTGGTTGTTTTCCGCTTTTCTTTTCGGTTTCTACGATACATTGCCCGTCGTAAAGTTTACAGGAGCGGAACTCGGATCAATCGTTCTTTTTGCAACGTTTTTCGTTCGGCTTGCGCTTCGGCGAGATGCGTTCATCGTCGGCTCCAAGCGATTGGTCTGGGCGGTCGTTCCGTTTCTGGCGTGGATGTGTCTGGTCTGGGGCATGAATCCCGTCGGCATGAACATCCTTGGCAGTTCGGCAATCGGCGGCCGGTTTTATTTGAAAGTGATTCTGTCGTTTCTTTCGTTGTCTGTGCTTTCCTGTTTGCGATTTGACGAGAGAGAGTGCAAGCTTCTTTGTTTTTCCATCGCTGCCGGTTATCTCGCTTTTGTTTTCCGTGCGGCCCTGTTTGGAAGCGCCGAAGAGTCGGTTTTGGGGACGGACACTCACTATGATTTCATCCACTTGTCATTCGTTGCACCGTTTTTCCTGTGCCGTTTTTCGGCGCCGGAGTTGCTGGGCCGTTTCGGACCGTTATTGGGCTTCTTGGTGACATTTGGACTTTCCGTCTATTCCGGCAACCGAACGGCGGCGGCCCGTCCCGTTCTTGTTGGTCTGATGGCTCCTTTCTTTCTCAAAAAAGATCGGTTCAAGACGTTGGTGCTCCTTGTGTTTGCTGGTCTGTGTCTTATCGTCTTGGTGGCTGGTCATGGCGTTGCCTGGCGTCTTCCGTATTCCATTCAGCGGTCGTTGAGTTTCTTGCCGGGGCGTTGGGATCATCGGTTGGAATCCTACGGATTCAACGACGATTTCCGGGCGGAACTCCGGTACTGGGCCCGCCAGCACATCAAGGAACGCCCATGGTTTGGCGACGGTGGTTTTTCGCTGGACCAGACCGACATGGTCTGGGGAAGCGCACGAGCGGAGAAAGGTGCCTTTGCAGATACGATTGCCGGGCACGTCCTGGCACGCAACTGGCACAACGTCTGGCTCGGAATGGCCGCCGATTTCGGAATCCCCTTGTCGATCTTTTGGGGCCTGTTCATGGCGGTTCTGATGGTGGAAGGATACCGCGGATCGAAACGGCTGCCGTCAGGGTCGTGGTGGCAGACCGCATATTTGTATTTCTATCTGATGATCGTGACGGAGTTCTTGAACTTTTTTTTCAACGGAGGGCATACGGCAAAGACAACGCAGCAATTGTTCTTATGGGCAGGGATGATGACGGCAGTTCTCAATGGAGTGCGCGGAATGAATCCAGTGTCTTCCGATAGCTTTGCGCTGTCTCTTCCGCAGCCTTCGTCCACGAGAACGCCTTGACGCGCCGCAATTCTTTTTCGCGCAGCTCGTTGCAAAGATCCGGTTCGCGTTCCAAACGGACCAATTGGCGAACGAGAGATTCTTCATTACCGTTTTCGAAATAGAGCGCTGCGTCGTCTCCGATTTCCGGAAAACAGCTTGCCCGATTCAAGAGGACGGGACAGCCGGCTCGGAATGCGTCGAGAATCGGTATTCCGAATCCTTCGTAGACGGACGGAAACACAAAGGCGAACGCCTGGTCGTAGAGCGACGGCAGTTCTTCGTTCGGGAAGAACCGCGCTTCGCAGTGGCCGAGAACGCCCGCGTCGGCCAACATCTTCCGTTCGGATGGCGTGAATGGGGATCCTGTGCAAACAAGTTTCATTGACGGACGATCCCGAAGCCATGGAGCGATTGCTTTTGCGAAGAATTCGAAATTCTTGTATCCGCCGCGTCCGCCGACGAAGAGAATGTAATGGGACGGAAGCGTAGGAAGATTCGTAGGTGTTGTCGCCGGGCTTTCCGACGGTCCGTGATACACGACGTCGATGCGGTCCGGGTCGACGCCGTATTCGGAGACCAGATCGGACTTCGTGTTTTCCGAAACCGCGATGAACCGGGTGACAAACGGAAGAATGCGGCGCCGTTCCCGCTGGAATCTTTTGTGTCTCTGGAGCTTGTCGGGAATCAAGTCGTGGATTGTGATGACGATGGGCTTCTTGCCCATGGCCGGTAGCCAGTCCCGCCCATACATATGTGCACGCGTGAGGTGGAGAACGTCAAAGTCGCCAATTCTGAGAAGGTTGCGAAATCGGCGGCGGTTCTTGATCTCGCATCCTTCAAGAAACGGAGAGATCAGCCGGGAAAGCACTTTGAAGGACATATGCTTGCCGCGGAAATTTGTTCGAGGAAAGAATCGCTGATAACTCCAATGTGCTGCGGGAATGGCGAACGGTTCATCTTGAAGATAGACATTGGAGGTTTCAACGACGGGAAGAATCGCTTTAACGTCATTCGGGAAATGCCGGATGACTTCGGTGAAATACCGGGTGACTCCACCGAATGGCTGGTCTTCAAAGCCAAGGTTGTCGAACAGCACCTTCATGTTCTGCTCAGAGCGTTTCGATTTCTTCCTTCCACCATGCCTTGAACCGATGCGTCGATTCCCGTTTCTCCGGCGGCGGCGGAGTCATATAGTCGCCGTAGAGAGAGGTCAGGTATTCGCGCCAGCCCGGCATGGTTCGGAAAGAATCGCCTTCAAAGGAGACGATGGCATCTTCGCCTTTGAAGACACTACGCGGGAGAAGTTCGCGCGCACAGGGATACGGGCCGACGAGACATCCGATGAAGGGGGCGTCCTTGATCGAATGACGCATGGCGATCAAGCGAAGTCTTCCGACAAGAAAACGGTTCGAGAGAAACCGTAGCGGCGCAGACAAAAGGATGCCGATTCGTTGCTTTCGCGTTCGTTCGGGTCCTGAGAACGGCAGGTTGCGGAATCGAATTGCCTTTTTCCAAAAGCGCCAGGCAGGGCTCCGGTGGGGGTTGTAGTTCTTGGAAGGTGATCCGTCGAGTGGAAAGACGTCGAGCCAGACGCCGAGGCCTTTCAAGGAGATTTCGTTCTCTTCGACAATAGTCTTCGTGTCGATGACCTTGGCGAACGCTGCAACATATCCGTCCGTTTCAAGAGACCGGATGGTGTATCGTTCCGACCGGTATTCGCGGAGGAAGCGTTCGTAGTCAGGGCGCAGCATGGCGATGTCCACGTCGTCGTCCCACGGGATGAACCCTTTGTGGCGCACCGCTCCGAGGAGCGTTCCGCCGCTGAGAAAATAGCGGATGCCGTGCTTCTCGCAGAACCGGGCGACATCGCGGAGAATGCCCAGTTCTATGCGCTTGAGTTCGTCCGGATCGGTGATCGGTGTCATGCGGGGGACGTCGTGGGAGTGGCGCCGGACTCCCGCTTTTCAAAGGAGCTTGGGTTCGGCAGAATGGTTTCGAACGCGGCGGCGAGACGATTCCGATACGAATCGAAGACATCCGGTGGCAACGGGGCGACGTCGTTTGCGCAAAACAGGTTGTGCCGCTTCGTCTTGATGGCGTTGCAGAGCGGATCGATGCCGTTTGCGTCCAGACGGTAGTAAGCGCCCAGTCGATCGGGCAGGCAGGGGACGAACGTCCCGGCCGCGTATTGCCACTTGCGGAAGACGCGGGCGCTCACGTCCTCCAAGCCGCGGAACTTGCGGAGGGATGTCGCCCGAAGCAGTTCCGGTTCCGCAGCCCAGACGTCCCGCATCGTCTGTTTCAGCAGGATGTAGGGAAGATGGGGGTCGACGAATCCCGGGCAGGGACCGAGCAGCGCGAACATCGCATGCCAGAACGAGGCGCCGAAGCCGCTCCGCCAAGGCAGGAACCACTTGGCGGGATGTTTGAGCATGAACCGCCGGCCGCCGAAATGACGGGTGATCACCGCATTTTCGTTGAGGATGTAGTGGTCCGCCGGCCGATTGACTTGGCCGACGTGCGGAAACATCCGGGCGGCATCGACCGGAACGCCGTTCCGGAAAAACGTTTCCGGACGGACCGGACATCCGAGAAACATGTCATCGTTGAAATACACGAACCGTTCCGACAATGCCTTGATCCGATGGAGATTGAGTTCGATTGCGTTGCTGTTGAATGTCGGAAGGCATTCGGGAGGAATGAAATCGGCATGGTTCACTCGCACCAGTTTGGGCGCTGCCTCATCCAGCCAGGCGGGCTTCTGGTTGTCGGTGACGAAAAAGACCTTGCGAACCCACGGGGCAAAGGTTTCCACCCCGCGGAACCAGTAGCGGAGCAGAGCCCAGTCCCGGTATCGCTGCTCGCCGTTGGCCGTGTCGTCGGGATCGCCGTCGGGAAGGTATTTCGCCTTCTTCGCACGCCACGCCGGATCGCCCCCATCCACCCAAAGAAGGACGAAGTCGATGTCGGGGGAATCATGGGAGGTGCCGTGTTTCATTGTCTTGCAACCGGAAAAGTGGATAGTTCCCGATAGAAGTGCAAATGGTCGCGATAGCAGGCAAGCCCGAAAGACAAAGGACGTCCGGTTGCATCGAAACGATTCGCGGAAAACCAAGGGAGGAAATCCTCGAGGAACTGCTGAACCCAAGGCGGTTTTCCGTCTTTTTCAAACGGTCCGGGTTCTCCGTCGTAAAAGGCGGACATGGAAAACCGGGCCAGCGAATCGTTCAAAGGCCTGTCGGAAAACATTTGCCACGCCCAAAGAAAGAACCCGTCGAAAACCCTGTTGACGAGTGAAGCCAAAGGACGGGAGGCCATTTCATTCCAATTCAGGTACAAGAAAAGCCGATTGTTTTCCGGTTGAATGGCGTCGGCGACGAACAATTGCGTCGTCATGTGCCTTCTTTCGATCTCCGGCTTGTACTCCCGCTTTTGAAGAATCGGAAAAACAAGTTCGAGAAACCTCTTTGCTTGGATCGAATCGTCACAGAAATCGATGGGAGGCAACCCATGTCGGGTTCTGGAGTCGGAAAGGATCTCGTTGAGCGTCTCGCGCCGTTCGGAGGATGTGCCTCCATTGTCGGATTGGATTTCGGCCTTGGGAGAAATCCGGGAGGAATGATCTGCCAGTCGGGATAAAAAGATAGTTTCATCACTGGGCTCGATTTCGTCATTCCAAAAAGTGTGAAAGTCCGATGCAAAAACGACACGTGTATTGTCGTAGAGTCCAGATGATTGCAATTCCTGCAATTGCAGTTCCAGTGGTTCGAGACCGTTGCCTGTCGGAACGGACAACGATGTCGCATCTTGGCGCAGATCGTCCTCGAAAAACTTTTCGGACGGTGGTTTTTCGCGATCCGAATCGGGTTTGACGAGGATGAATTCGGAGTTGGCGCAAATCTCGTCCATGGATAGGTCTTTGCCGACTGACAACCAGAAAACCACAAGACTATCAAACGCTTTTCGCCTCAATTCCGAGATTCGGTTGTGTTGAACATCTTTGAATTCGACAAAGTAAAACCTGCCGTTTCGACCCGGCATGACCATGTCAACCGACTTCAGTGCGCCCAACCGGAACTTGCATACAAATCGCTTTACGGCGTCGAAGTCGCAACCCAAGGCATCCGGAAGAGCAGAAGGAAAAGGATCTCCCGTACCTTTGTGTTCGGCAATCGTTGTCAGGGATTGCCATGCGCCATGCAAATCAAACGGTACTTCAGCGAGACGGATTTCCATCGTAACTGTCTCCGTAAAGCAATTTCGCATAAGGTCGCGACATGTCGGCGAAAACGGATTCGCTGTCATCGGTCACGTCTCGACTGGAATACAGGACGGCATCGCCCTTGCGCTCCATTTTGTAATACCGGCACGCATCGCGGACGTCCAGCCGGTCGGAATAGGTTTGGATCGCCTTTAGGAAAAAAGGGCTGTGGGTATTCAACAGCAACTTGAGTGAGAACCGGGCATGCAGCAAGACAAGGAACTCCGCGAAACGGACTTGCCATTCGGGGTGCAAGTTCGTTTCCGGTTCGTCGATGATGACGAGACCGTCTGGAGGGATGCGACCATTCCGGAGCCCTCGAATCAGCATAGACATAGTTTTTGCTCCCGATGCCATGTTTTGGATCGGAACTAGCGATTTGAAGTCGGAGTCGAAAAACTGAAGTTCTTCTCGTTCGTCTTTTTGCAGTTCCCCATGCAACTCGATTGCGATTTTGTCCAATTCCTCGTTGACGGAGGTTTGTCGCTGGATGGCTTCTAGTGTCAACTCTTCAGATGGGTCGGGATCCATGACAGTTCCCCAGCCCGAGTCAAACCCAAAAAAATGGCCACCCATTCCGATCCGGTAGCGAAACAGGAATTCGCCGCGAGGCCTGGCAACGACATCCAGCAGATGCAAAGGATCAACATAAAATGCGGGTGATGCGGAGCCTGCTTTTATGTTTGAAAACGAATTGAGTTGTCCATTTGTGAATGTCAGAGTTCTCGCAATCCCATCACCCGTGTCCATAGTGATTTCTGAACTCGTTTCGGAGTTGTCAAGTGTTCCGATCTGCATCCCGAAAGCACGTTTGAAAAACTGATGGAGAACGAGACCTTCGTATTTCTCATTTGGCGTTGAAAGGATATGCTTCGCCGTCTCGATAACGTGCCCAACAGTGGAATCGGGAAATAAATCGTCTTGATTGGTAGAAAACTCTGGACTGTAACGAAAGAATGACTTCCTGATCCAGTTGTTGACCGTATCCGTGCTGTCCCAGAACGATTGTGTTAGCAATTGGTCCAGATTTCGATGATCAACCACATAGGATCTCGAACGAATTCCGCTCTTGGAAAGGAGTCGAGCCGTTTCTTCATACAGACTGCGAATGTGTTCTTGACGCCCCCACTCGTCAATGTGTACCATTGCATCAGCAATAGCCGCCAGCATTCGACTGATTGTGCTCTTCCCGCTTCCGTTTTCGCCTGCGATGACGGTGATGCCATCAATGGCAATTGTGGCATTGCCAACCTTTCCAAGATTGTTAATCGTCAGTTTCATTTCGATCAACTTTCGGTCGAGCGGTTAAGGAAGAAGGCGATTCTCCCGGGTATTGCGTGCATGGCGCGGATTCTAGCAGTTTTCCAGACAGAGAGCAAGGCGGGGGCATGGTTTAGAAACGAACGAGTCGTTTCGCGAAGGATGCGGCGCCGCCGCCAGCCTTGAGGAGCCAGCGTGTCGGCGCAAAGCGCCAGAGCCGGAAGACGGCGGAGGACGTGCGGCGAAGGCAGTCGGCAAGGGCCGCATCTCGCTTTGCGGACTCCGCCACGGATACCCTGATCCAGCGGCGGCCCTCGGGAGGAAACGCGGCCCGATGCGCGATGAAGGAACCGAAAACGGGCTTCAACATACGTTCCCATTCCTGCCTTTTTCGTTCTTCGTTTTTCGGGGCGTTGGACGCACCGCCCCATTCGAACCGAGAAATCGTGTACGGGACCTGCCACAGTTTCGGATGCGCCTGGGTCACGCACCGAAAAAGGAAGTCCCGGTCGGCGCAGATTTTCATGGATTCGTCGTAGCCGCCAAAGCGTTCGTGAAGATGTCGTGCGATGAATGTCGATTGGTGCGGCGGGGTTCGGAACAGGAAGTAGGCCGGCCGCACGACGTCTTCCGGCTCGTCCACGCGCCACAGGTTGTCATGTTCGCCTTGGTGCAGGAGAAGGTTCCCGTACAGGAGATCGGCCGAGGTCTCGACGGCGAAGACCTTTTCCAGGACGCCGGGGAGCAGTTCGTCGCCTGAATTGAGAAAGAGCAGATAGTCCCCGCGGGCGTGGGCCGCGCCCTTGTTCATGGCGTTGTAGATGCCGGCGTCCGGCTCGGAGACGTGCCAGCCGAGGTGCGGATCGTCTTTCCACTTGTCGAGGGCCGCGAACGAGCCATCGGTCGAAGCACCGTCCACGACGACCTGTTCCCAGTCGTCGAAGCCGGACTGCGCCGCAAACGTGCTTTCGAGCGTCCGCGCGAGTCCGGCGGCGTTGTTTCGATTGATGGTGACGATGGTGAGCTTCACGGCGGCGATTCTAGTACAACGCCCGGTTCCGGGCAAGCGGAAACAAAACGGTCAGGAAACGACGTGTCGGAGGATCGGGACGCGCCGCAAAACCGCCACGGCCGCAAGGCTCGCGGCGAAACTGGCGGCTGAACGGAGGACGATGTCGAGGGTGGCCGGACCCGGAACGGCCGGGAGGATCCAAATGAACGCGCGGTGGACGAGGTAGACGCCGAACATGCTTTTTGCGATCTCCGACACGATGCTTCTTCGCCGAGCGGAGGAAGGTTCTTTTGCGAAGGAGGACTGGAAGAGCGTGAAAACGGCCGCCGAGAAGAGAACGACGGGGGCGTGGCTCGCTCCGAGAATGAAATCGGCATTGAGTCCTTCCTTCGCGAGAAGTCCCGTTGCGACGATGGCGAACAGGAGACCGCTGGCGCCAGCGAGAAGGAGCATGCGCCGTCGGATTCCGTTCAAGGGGAATCGGTGCAGATAGTCGCCGAGCAGGACGAGGAATGCGGGCATGGAAAGGACGGTGATCGTCGTCGGAAGAATCCGGTGGAACGAGTCGGACATCGCCCGCAAGGTCGTCGTGACGCACAGCAGGAAGAAAACGACGGAGAGGAGCGACTCTTCCGCCTTGCGGTCGCGGGCGATGGCGCGCAGGGCCGGCGCCGCCAGATGGCACGAGGCGAGCGCGGGAAGGAACCAGAGATGGACCGGGCCTTTCAGGAATTGGCCGAGATACAGCCGGTGCGGGGGAAACGCCAGCGGATAGAAAGCGGACCAGAAGGCAAAGGCGACCAGAAACCGTCCGCAGCCGAGGGAGATCTTCCTTGCGCCGACCTCGCGCTTAGGATCGAGGAGGAACATGCCGGAAAGCATGAAGAAAACGGGGACGGCGAACGATGGCAGAACACGGCAAACGACGACGGCCCACCACTCCGGATGGCTGGCATCGATCGGCGAAATCCGTTCGGCCGCAACATGGAGGAACACGACGGCAAACGCCGCGACGATGCGAAGCAGATCGGGCCAGAACTGCCGCGATCCATGATCGGTGATGATTCCGCGTTCGGCGGTGTTGTCGGAACTTGTCATTGGTTGGGATGCGGGGAGGAAGTGGTTTTGAAAGACAACTTCTCGAAAACGCGACGCAACATCGGTTCGTCTCCAAAGAAAACAATCCGTGTAACGCGGTTCTTCTGAATTGCATTGACAATGGCATGACAGAGAAGAAACAGACAAATCGCAAGTGGAATTCGGGTCCACGACGGCAGGGATATCCCGTAGGCGGCTGCAATATAGATGGGGCGTTTGTGGATGATGTACACGCCCATCGTCGTCGTTCCCAGCGGGGCGAGCCGGGACAATGACGGAAACTGGCGAACAAGACGGTCCGCCAACGCGAAAAGGGTAATGGTTCCCGTAATGCCAAGGATTGTTCGGGCTGCAAGGTGCAGAAAAGCGGAATCAAGGAAAAGAAGACTTTTCCATGTAACGGCCGGAGCCCGCCATGTACTCAATCCGATACGGCAACAGAGACCTTCTTGCAGGACGATGGCTGCGAAGAACAAAAGACAGGCAACTTTTACGGGCCTCTTCCTCCAAAAGGACCGTGTTCGCAACACCATGAATCCCAAGACGAAATACGGGTACATCTGGACGAACTGGCTGCCTCCCGCAAAAGCCAGATACGGTCTGAATCGTCCGGGGAGGGTCAATAGTGAGAGATAGGTGATCCCGAACAAAAACCAACGTCGGCCGTCGGTTCTTCCAATGCGGTAGAGGGCTGCCGACAGAAGGTAAAGAGCGCCAAGCGTCCGGAGAAACCATCGGCTTCGATAAATCGTCCAGAACAAGGACACGACTCCGCTTTGTTGGACGAAAATGTCAAACAGCAACAGTTCTGCCAATACGAATGCGACCGCAAATGTCGCCCGCGGCCATGCGAAAAGGGTGACCCGGGCCAGTATTTTACTCCATGTCCCTCTCTGGAATGTGGACAAAGCGAAATAACCGCTGATCGCAAAAAAGGCGGGCATATTGGCAACCTTTGCTCGCCAAAGGAGTTTCTCGAAACAACCGTTTGACGGGATAACGAAGCCAGTCGACTGCAAATGCCCCCAGACAACCCAAAGAATCAGAAGCGCTTTCAGAATGTCGAAAGCGGGGTTCCGTTGCCGAGAAGCAGTCAAGGTGCTGTCGGGCGAGTCATCCATGGATACAGGATTCATTCAAAGAGCCTACAGATGGCCCGTTGCACACGTGCGGCCAGTTTTCGTCGAAATCCATGACACCGTCGGGAGTTTCCCAGTAGCGGGGCGAAAACGGATTCCACGAAAGCCCGTAGACGCTCCTTCCGGGCACCCCCGGCAATGGAAAGAAAACGACGAACGGCGGGCGGAAACGAAGATGGCTCGGTTCCGATTATGGAGGCAACTCCGAGAGATTGATTCATTTCTCGGATGCCGGCATAGAAATCCCGATATCCCGACCGGGTCGTCTGTCCGAGAAGTTCCCCAACGGAGGTTCTGGCAAAAAACAAGTACCATTTCAGACGGCCTTTCTCCGAAAGGGCGTCCCAACGATTCCGGGAGACAAGACCGTCATGAAAGGCGGACATGGCGTGAAAGTAGTTGCGTGGATGTTTCGATTTTCTCGCCTGGATGGATGCTTCGCGTTGACGATAGCCGACGAGAGGCGTTTCCGTTTTGACAGTCGAACGGGACAGTGAGAGCGCAAGGGCCATGAACGTCAGATCGTTCGTCGAGGTCTGTTCCAGGAACAGGAGATTGTTCTCTTCGACGAACTCGTGTTTCAGGATTTTGTTCCAGGGCATGCATCCGACATCAAGCGGATTACGGGTCCAATCAGTATCGGGGGTGAAGTCCGTCCACGAGAAATCCGTCGGCTTGGAAAATGACGGAACCGGTGTTCCGTCGGGGAAACGGACATCCGAACAGGCCGCGATGTCGGCGTCCGTTTCCGTTGCCTTGGCGAGCAATGTCTCGAACATCCACGGGGAGAAAACGTCATCGGAATCGAGGAACGCCAAGTAGGCGCCCGTCGCTTTCGTCATGCCGAAATTGCGGACGGCTCCCGCATTGGTATGTTCGCGACGAAAGATTTTGAAGCGGGTGTCCTTCTTGGCGTATTCGTCAAGAACGGCCGCGGATGCGTCTGTCGAACCGTCATCCACGCAAATGCATTCCCAGCCCGTGAATGTCTGCGCGCGGACGGAATCCAAACAATCGCGAAGCCATGGTTCCCCGTTGTAGACGGGCATGACGACGGTGATGTCAGGAGGGCGGTTCACGGGTTTGAGACTATCAGAGCATCGTGCCAGTTGCAACTAGAATTTCACGAGCAATGGATTCGCATTGCGACGAGGTGCATCATTTTCATTGTTTCGATTGTCGCTTGCTTAGCCGAGCTCGAGCTCCGACTGACTCGCACAAGAAGGCGATGGCTATGGAGATTGCCAGCGACAATCCGAAGTAAATCCAACGGAACTGGGTCTGAAACGCGGCGGGGTTGAGCGTTGTAAAAACAACCATTGGCAGGCGTTGGTAGATGTACAACGCAAACAGATGTCTCCCGCACCAGTGCAGGGCCGAGCTGTCCAACTCAATTCGCATTGTCGCCATGACGATGACAATGGCGAACGCCACGCTCTTGACATTGAAAGCTATCCAGTGGCGATGTCCGATGAATAGACAATGCGGAATCGCGACGATGAGAGCAATCAACGCGGCCAGGCAGATCCAGTAATTCTTTCGAAGAAAGCCCAATATGGCATCCGCATCAAGTCCGAACAAGACACCGAGTGGGAATGCCATCAGCGTGTCCGACCACCATGGCGGTTTCACGCGGGAGAGAACAAGGACATATGCAAGCGAAAGGGCTGTCACCCCGCCACATTGTACAGCCCGCTGCCGTTGCGCGAGAACGCGAGAAAATGAAAAGACAAGAAAAAACGTGACATAGCAGAAAACAATGGCGAAGATGTACCAGTTGCTGTTCCCCACGCTGTCCCAGCCCAGAAAAGAGAAAAGGATCTTTTGAATGGAAAGATGTCTTCTGAGCAAGAGGGATGCAATCGCAAACACGCATACGGCGAAGTCGAACTTGAGAATTGTTGAAAGCACTCGCTTGCGTGGAAAGAACCGGATGTATTCCCATCCTTTGCTTCGGAACTGCGAGGCGCAACCATAGCCCGAATAGAAGAAAAAAGTCACAACCAGAAGTTGATGGAACACGAGACCCATCAGGCTCCGCATGGACGGTCTGCAATACAGGCTGAAATGATGGAGGAAAACGACGCAGATGAAGAATCCATTGATCGTCGTCGTCGTATTCCGGTCCAAGCAACGCAGACCTGGTTCATGCGCAATACGTGCCTTCCGAAAGAGCAATCCCAGAAGAATGGCAAACAGAATCCATTGCACAAGCATGTGATCAGTTCCCCGTTTCCAGTTTCCGGTTGAAGGGCGCGAGGCGAGAGGCAAGCGTCGGAAGCCGTTTCTTAATCACTGGAAGCAGCAGATTGCTGTATTCCGCCAACGGCCGAAGCCGGAACACATACGCGAGCGCAAAATACGTTCCGAATCCGACGGCGCATTCGATCGCGAGCGTCACGGCGTAGGCGAGGTTCCGGCCGGGGATCAGCTCGACGAGCGGCGACAACGCACGACCGGCACCCCACATGGCGGCAGCAGAGACGGCGCACAGCCCCGCCGACGGCGCGATGTCCCGCATTTGCATACCAAACGAGTACTTCAAAAGCCTTCCGTTCACGAAGGTGTTTGCAAGTACCGCAAACGGACTCTGCACGAACGCCATCGTCATTACGAAGGCCATGATCCCATATCGGATGGAGACGAGCATGAGTATTAGTCCGGTGACTTTCTTCACGATTTCGAGGACGAGGAAAACGTCACTGCGCCCACGGGCCGAAATGGCCATGCAGTTGATGCTCGTGATGGGGCCCGTCGCCAACGCGAAGCAGCCGATCGGGACATAAACGATCGCCGGTTCCCATTGGTTGCCGTAGAGCAGCAGGGTGAGCGGCCGGGCGGTCATGGCCAGAACCGTCAAAAGCGGGAACACGACGAACGTCGAACACTGGATCATGCGGCGCATCGCGTCACGGAACTTCGCCGTGTCGTCCTGCAACTTCGCCAATGCCGGGAAGCTGACGCTGTTGATCGTTCCGTTGACCGTTGTCATCAACAGCTTCGGCATGGAACGGCTTTTGTTCACGAAGGCGAGGTCGGCCGGTGTGTAGACGCGTCCGATGAGAAAACCGTAGATTTCGTTGTAGAGCGTGTTGATCATGCTCGACAGGGACAGCTTCCAGCCATAGGAAAACAGGCTTTTCACCGCCGGGAGACTGAACATCAACTTGGGACGCCAGGCGATGATCGTCCAGTACGCGACGACGTTCGCCAAGGCGGACAGCAGGGACGTGAACACCAGTGCCCAGACGCCCAGACCCAAATACGCGAGCGTGATGCCGGAAACCGCCGAGACGATGCTGACGATCAGATTGATCTTGAACCGTTTGTCGAAAAGCATCTTCCGCGAGAGTTCGGCCCCTTGGACGGAGTTGATCGCGTGGAGGATGAAGCTGATCGCCGACACGCGGGCGAGAGGGCAAAGGACCGGAACCTTGTAGAAATCGGCAATGAACGGCGCGGCGAAGAACATCGCGGCGTAGATGACGAGCGACGCGGCGATGCTGACATAGAAGACGGAGTTGAATTCAAGGTCGCCGACGTTCTTCCGCTGGACGAGGGCGTTTCCGAAACCGCAGCTGGCGAGCGAACCGGCGATGGCGAAGAAGATGGAGAGGAGGGCGACCGTTCCGTAGTCCGTTGGCGTGAGCAGACGCGCCAGCACCATGCCGACCACGAAATGCATGGCCTGCACGGAGAATTTCTCCAGCGTTGCCCAAACCGCGCCTTTGGCAACTTTGTTTTTCAGCGAATCGGCCATTATCGTTTCAGCAAATCCCGAAGATAGTCCACGATGTTCTGGGCGGCGTCAATACCGTATAATCCGGATTTTCGCAAGGCGTCGAGACGTTCGCCTTTCATCGGATCTTCGCGACGTTCCACGACCAATCCGAATGCATCGCGCATGTCTTCCGCCGAAAACACCTGGTAGTAGCACTCCAACAAATCTTTCAGATAGGGATGATACTGCGGGGTGATGTCTCTCCGCCGCAGATGGATGATCGGCTTGCCCGTGGCTCCGTATTCGGCAAGGAAGCTGTCGCAGTCCGTGATCATAGCGCGGGACTTCGCGAACAAGCGGCCATACGATCCGTCGTAACAGGCCGCGCCGATGGCCTCCCATTCCTTGTAGTAGGCGTCAATCCGGTCTTTCGTCCAACACAGGTCGTGTTCAAGGGTGTACCGCAGTCTCGGATGCGGCTTGAACGCCCATTCGATTTCCGGGTGTTTTTTCGCGTAATCGAGTATGGGGTCTCCAAAGTCCGAAAATGTCGAAATTGGAATGCTCAAATTCTTCGGTCCGTCCCAGACGCTATGATGCGGGGCATAGATGACGCATCCGTTTCCGTCTGCCGAGTGGGAATCGCCAATACCATCCAGCGCCGGATGCCCGGCAACCACGAAATCGAATGACTGGCGCCACCAGGCGCGGGCCTTCGAGTATTCCTTGGCTATTTTCTCGTTCAAGATGAAATAGCGCGCAAGGAAGCGGTGCATTTCAAGATCGCAATGCTTTTCGGGATTGGATTGCGTGAACACGAAATATGGGACATAGCACGTCAAGGCAAATCTGGAAACGAATGCGGTCGTCTGAGGATGTTTGGTATCCCAGGGTTCCGGGAAGAAAACGATGTCCGGTGAGAACTCTGCCAAATCCCTGTAGCGTTTGGGATGGAGATCGACCACCCTTATATGGCGGTCTCCAAGCGAATCGAAGAATTGCTCGCTGTCGGCGAATACCTTGTCAAGGTCGGAATCGGAATAGGACGCTTGTTCGCCGAGTGCGGTAATACCGATGATCGGCTCGAACAGGCCCGACTCCTCCATCTTTTGATAGACGGATTGGCACTTCCATTTTGACGTTGAACTGTTGAGGAACAAAACACGAATCTTCTCCCCCTTCGGCTTGGACCGAATACGTCGAATCGTGTTCCGGTAACGCCACCTCGTCTTGAGAACTCGTTTTGCTCTTCCCAGACGGGAACGAAGGCTTTTCAGTTTTCTCCGTATGCCAAAGTGGATCATGCGACTCTCCCTTCAGCCGGATATTCAACTGCTTTCGCGGCCAAATCGTTGAACTATCGCGTCAGCCAGCACTTCAAGCGAATCGACGGCGACGTTGCCGGGCAATGCTTCGGTTGCGGAAAATGCGACCCGCAAATCCGTGCAACCGAGAATAACGGGGGGGGGCGCATCGCCGACAAGTTTTACCAACAGGCAATGTGGCGATGCTTCGTCTTCCGGCTGTAGAAACCGCGACTTGTTCTTTACGTCGCAAATAACCTTTGTGACGAGACGTTGCTTCTCTTCTGACGGGTAGACGACTTCCGCTTCGGGAAAAACCTTTTTGAACGCTTTTCCGTAGATGTCGAACTTTCGCGCCCCGTCGGAGCAGAACAGTTCAAACTTCCGCCCGCCGGTCTCTTTGCACCTCACCGCCACTTCTTCAAGCAGATTGATGAATGGCAACCCCGATTGTTCGGCGATTTCATCGACAGCATAGTGCGCCGTGTTGCAGCACATGCAGCCGATGCCGCAACCAAGGCGCTTGAACTCTTTGGCGATTCGAATGTAGTCGGGACGCCAGTCCGGGCCGCGACCTTCGAGAAACATGCTGCGGGACGGAACGGACGTCGCCTGCCAGACGATCATTTCGGGGTGGTGCGCGTCGCGGAACGCCCCGCTTTGCGTCACCTTGCGTTCGATCATGTCGCAGAGCCGGTTCGTCGCCGCGACGCCATTTCCGCCAATGACTCCGATTTTCATTTCAAATGTCCTTGATGATTTCCTTGAGCCGCGTGGTGGAGATGCCCTCCGTTCTGGGCAGCGTCACAACTTCCTTGCCGTTCTCCGCACACCACTTGAACAGACGCTGGAAACGTTCGTTTGTGTGCTCAGGTCCGACGACAAGAATGTCGAAGTCGATGTTTTTGACGGCGTCCACGCCAACGACATCGTAGGGAATCGCCTTGTCGACCGTTCGGAGTGTTTCGATCATCTTGTGCCGCGTCGCAAAATCGTAGACGCTCTTGCAGCCCGGTTTGTATTTCGCAATCATCTCGTCGATTTGAAGCATGACATAGACTTTGCCCGTTTCTCCGACAAGCTCGCGGATTCGGCGAAAGAGTTCGAAATGTCCGAAATGGAGCAAGTCGAACACCCCGAAGGTGATTGCCGTCTTGCCGTTTTGTTCATTCATCTAGAGTGCCTCCATGATTGCTTCGTAGAGATCGTCGTACTCCTCGATGGCCCGGACATCTGGATTGGCGATCTTGATCTTTTCAGGTGCGCGGAACAGAAATCCGGCCTTTGACGCACGGATCATTTCGAGATCGTTGTATCCGTCTCCGGCGGCAATCGTCTCGACGCCGCCGCAGGACTGCAATCCCCGTACGGTGTCGCGTTTCGTGTGTTGCGAACGCAATTTGTAGCCGGCCATGTAGCCGTCCGCATCGATTTCGACCATGTTGTGGAAGAGCGTCGGCCAGCCCAGTTTCCGCATCAGCGGGCGGCCGAAGATGTCGAACGTGTCGGAGATGATGACGACTTGGGTCTTCTCGCGAAGACGGGCAATGAATTCCTTCGCCCCGTCGAACGGTTCGATCGTGTCAATGACCTCGATGACCTTGTCAAGCGTCAATTGATGTTTCCGCATCAAATCGATGCGGAAGTGCATCAGCTTGTCGAAGTCCGGCTCGTCACGCGTCGTGCGCGTGAAGTCCGGTATGCCGACCTTCTCGGCGAAGGCGATCCAGATTTCGGGGACCAAGACCCCTTCCATGTCAAGACAAACGATGGTCATGGTTGCTCCTTTAGGTTCGTGTCAAAGAGATGGAATTGCCATTTTGGGAGTGAACGGGTACGACGGCGCCAATACTACCACATCTACCGGTCGAGGAAAAGGGGAAAAAGGACGAAACGCGAAACGGAAAGTTGCAGAATCAAATGAGGCGGCGGCGGAAGGGCGAATTGTGGGGGCGGGTCCGTCTCCGCATTTCACTTGTAATTCACCCATTACCCGGAGATTTCAAATCGCGGCCTGTTTGTCGAAGTAACCGAACCTATTCCGGTGCGATGACATTCGCTCCATGTAGAGGGGACTCTTGACGTAGGCGGGCGTGTTCAGGTCGGGCAATGGCTGTGGATTGGGAGGATGCGAAGAGTATACATTCAGTTTTCATAGAGTTTGCTCCAACCATTCAAATTTTGGTTTTGAGACACTCGTTCCGTTTCAAGTCGGCGACACAAAAGGTATCAACTATTGCGAATCTTTGACATAAAAACTTGTTCCTTATACCAATCCTTCGTTCCTGTAGTAATGTGAGAAGTTATATCTATATGGTGAGCAAAATCTGCTTCCGATTCACATCCGCGAAGTGCAAACATGAATTGTGGCAAGGAGAATGAACGAAAACCCAATAGATAAGAGCCATTGGTATACGCCATCTGAATTATTTCACTGCTGACAATTGCTTTGAATTCTTCTTGTGCAACCTTTAGGGGCGAGAGTCTGGCCTCATCTTCACAATTAAATGTACACATGATTAAACTTCTTAGAAGTCTTTCGATCAACATCTTGTCATGCAGTCCATAGCGGTCAAAAGCAGATATATGTATCTTCTCTATTTGTTTTCCACTCATTACAATTTTATTCCCGCTTGTAAAATGAACCGCCCCTCGTTTCCGAAGGATAAGCTCGTGCTTTGCGGCTTGTATAAATGCTACAAGCGTTGATTTTGACATATCCGATAATGCTACCAATGGATCCCCTGCCATCGCCACCCCTGTTATTTCTTTCTTTTTCAGTTCAATAAAATATATTTTCTCGGAAGTATCGATTATAAAATCGCATTCTCCTTCTTCGGATGTTATACCCAATTCAGCTCGCTCTTCTGGTGTAATCTTATATTTTTGGCCAGATAGGAACTTGACGTTCTTACTTGATAACTGCCTCTGCACCACCGATTCAAAAAGGGTTCCTAAATCACAATCCTTTCCATACTTATCAAGCCAGACAAAGTAAAACCCTTTTGCGCACAAGTTTGAATCAAATAGCAAATAATTACCATTATTAAACACAAGAGGACGCTTATAGTAATTACGCTTGGAAACCTCACTTGGAATATAATATCCTTGGTTTAAAACTTTGTCCTCAATCACCAGACAATCCAAGACCTCTGTCATCTGACTGGGAGAAATCAACCTTGAAAGATCTTTCTCGATCTCATCTCGCGTAAAACGTAATGTCTCTGGTTTTTCACTCCTTTTTTGCTTGCATATCCATTCAAGGATTCGAACAATTGGGTTGTCTTGCGTAGCCCCCCGCGCATATTCCAAGTCCGTAATAATCTCCAGAATAACTTCAAGCGGATATTGATCTAATGCGATATGCTGATTGTATAATATTCCCTCCTCTATTTCATCCACGATTTCTCTATATGAACGGAAGGCGTCAGCAAATTTGGAAAGAGGCTGCAGTTCCAAAATTGTGAAATATTTGCTTGATAGGCACAATATTTCATTAAATGTCTTCTCAATGTTCTTTTGTTTGGATTGTTCCCGTATAAACGAAAGAGCCACATTTAGCAAATAGCCCCACGGTGGAACTATTTGCGGGACACCTATGGATGCTGGCTCCGGTCTGAAGTCATATCGCCCAGTGGTTTTGTCGTATAAATTTCTTATGTTTTCTAGAATCATCCCAATAGATACTGCACCTATCTTGTTGAAGCGATAGCGCATTGCGTTACCAAACTTCACCTCGTCTGCTCGTGTTACCGCGAAACGTCCTTCTTCTAAAGGAATTTCATACCTTAACTTCCGAAGAAATCTAATAGCATCTCCTTGTAAATTGATGTCCTCCTCTCCGATATCAAAGTTACACTTTACATGGTCACAAGCCAGCAACTCCGCCAGTTTGTTTTTTACAGTTAGCCATTTGGATTCTTCGACAGTTAGTTTTTGCTTGTGAACCCCATAAAACCGAAGTAATTGAAGGAATTTCTTGGCATTCTTATGTGATCCTTGGCTTATGCAATCTTCCAATGCCACATGTCGGTATATTCGATTGAAGTCAGTAACAGAAAGATCATCACCACTTAACAAAGACTTGATTTGAAACTTGAGAACTTCAGCGTTCTGACACCCACGTGCAACAGGACAATTGGAGGCGTATTCCAAAAGCCATTTGGAATCATCCATGAGAAACGATAGAATTTTCTTTAACACTGTCTAAGTCTCCGAGGGTTAGGCCGTTGTGGTGCGGGACCTGGGTAAAGAGCGATTTCGCCCTAATGGTGGCATGTCTCTTTCAACTAACAGTTGCTGCCAACTTCCAAACTCAAAGTCTCATTCATTCAGCTTCGCCACTTGAATCATCGTCACTAACACCGAATACATCTTCGTCAGATTTCATTATCTCTCGGGTCTTATCAATGTATTGCCGCGGCGCACCAGACACGGTCTCTTCAATTGCATCCAGCCAGGCATTGCATAATGGTGTTATCACCTTAGGCGACAGCGACTCATCAATTAAATTCCAGCAGAGGTGATAATGAGCCACTTTCCCTTTGTCGATGTATACATCTTTTTTGCTATATGGATTGCTTTGACTGGAATTGTTCTTAACTGTATTTTCTGCGCTATGGTGAACCACAATGCCATAATACTTGATTTCTTCATGAAGAAGGTATGCATCCACGAGGGGACGACCAAAATATAGGCGCATCTCTTCGTCAAACGAAAACAACCCCTGGGCAAGCACTCCTTTAATTCCAAATCCTATCTTTAAAGCTTCATGCATCATGCATATTGATGCTTTTGAAATCAAGTTAAACATCTTGTTGTTCGTACCATTGGCGACAACAAGTATCGAGTCGGAAAACTGGACAAATTTCAAATCGCCACCAAGCTGAAGCGGTTTCAGTTTGTTGTGCCATCCTTTATTGAAACGTACGAGAAGCGCCTTCAAATCATTATGGCTAGAACTGAAAACCCTGTTTTTAAATCCCATGAAATCTGCATAAAGAATAAGACGTGGTGCGTCTTTGTTCCACCCTGGTTTTCTTGCCGTGGTTATCGCATCAATCCTCTTTTTCACAGTTCACCTCCTAGCTTTTATCGAGAAATGACGCATCCGCAAGAGAGCGCATGCGCCTTCTATGTTAAACTGTGAATCAGCATGATTAAACGAGTTCTTTAAACTATCATTCAGGGGTGGTTTTTGTAGATATATAAGAGCATTTTCCACAATGTCTTTATCATCAGGAGAAACGGATGCATATGAATAACACAGTTTTTCTCCCTCATTCAGTTGCCTCTTAAAATCTTCATACCTATCATGGGTACAGATCCGCTCATGAAAGTCGGCGGCTTGCCCGATATATATAAGCCGCTTTAAAGTCACGGTGTCCCGCTCTTTATCATAGGTACAACAATAAACAAGATACACGCCCCCATATGTCGGAAGAGTATCCTTTTTTTCGTCTAAGCGATACCCTTTAAACGTGACATTGTAACTATTCATTTTAGGTGATTATCCTTTGTATTCGCGCTGGAAACGCCAACCTTGTATGGATGGCTATAAGACAGAGAGAAGATTGCTATTTTGATGACGCATCGCAAATTGGTCGCACCAACGTGGATAAAAAGTTTTTCTGTGAAGTTTAGCGAGTGTGTTCCCAACGATCTCCCCGCTGCAAATCGGCTGAAAACCATATCTTGAGGCGGAGTCTTGTTGATAGGTTTTCGTCGAGTAGAACAAGTCCAATGTCTTAGCCGAAGTCGATCGGCTATCGCTAGGCAGACGTAGCCCTGATCGAATGTTGCCAAAGATACACCCTTGTGTGTCCATGCCGTTGCCGTTTTGCTGAATGTGGTTGTGTTCGCCGAAACCGGGTGCCAATCTAGTACAATATGCGGTGAAATTCAAGGAAAATGTTTTGTGCGCCACTGTATTGCGGACGCCATCGAAGCCCGTCATCAAGGTCGAGCGGATTCTTGACTGGCGAGGGAGCGGCGGTATTTCTCGCTCTCCCAGCCGGCGATGAAGGCTTTTGCGGTGTAGCCCATGGACACGAGGGTCCTGCCTGCGCGCCGGACGGCGTCCGCGACGAAGACAGTCGAAACGAGCGTTTCCAGAATGACGCGGGCGCGGGCTTCCGGCATGGCGAAGAGAATCCGGCCTTCTCAATGTCGGGAAGCGTCGCGGGGTCCGTTTCGAGGTAGAACCGGCGCAGGGCGGCGCCGTCAAGGACGGCGTACGCGCGGTCGGGACGGACGTCCGAAAGCCGGAAGCAGAGGCGAAAACCCGAAGCAAGTCTGCCAAAAATGGATTCAAGTGCTTCCATGGCTCTCGCCCTTCCTCAGCATGGAATGTTCAATCAAGTTGAGCCATGTGTCGAAGTTCGGACAGGCGGCCCGCATGGCGGGAATGCCGATTGATTGGGCGGCGACGATGCCCGTCGTTGTTTTTCCGTATTGTCCCTTCGACCATGCGGCGAGACGTTTCGACGGAGCCGTTTCGGGACTTCGGTCGATCCGTTCGGGGACGCCCGCTTCTTCCAGCGCGGCTTGGATCAACGGCTCCGGGATTCCGCTTGCGGAAGACAGCTTGGTGGGGGCGCTGAACAGCAAGGCTTCGAATTCGTGAACGGCAAGGAACGGAAAAAACCGCCCTCGGACGTCGATATCGGGCAGACGGGCCGTCAACTCGGCCGTTGCCGCTTCGTTCAAGACGTTCGCAATATCGGCGGGGGAAGGCCCGTTCATGTCGTGCACTTCTTCGAGACGAGGCCACTCCTTGAGTCCGTAGTAGTCGAAGAACGTGCCGACGAACGTGTCGCGCCGCTGTTTGAGAAAGTTCGAGACGCTTTTGGCCGCCCGCTCGAAGCGGACGTCACCACCACGTCCGCCCCGGTTCGGAATCTGCGTGGCGTGGAAATGCAGGCCGGAAGGTGAAAGGCAGGGAGCCAATACCCGTTCCACGAACAATTGCTCCGTCGGACCCTCGACAACCAGAAAGACGTCCCTATTCATGGACGGGACCTCCTTCGATCACGTTGTTCGCCCAGAGCGCTCCGGGGGCGAAGTCGCCGATCCACTCGGAATAGTCGGCGGGAGCGAGGCGTTCGAAAACGGTGGAACCGTCGCGCCTTCTGGCAACCACGATGTCCTCGATTTCAAACGAATCAAGCAATTGTGGCGACTGCGTGGCGGCGATCACCTGCGTTGCCGAGGAGGCGACCTTCATCAGTTCGGCAACGATGCCGACCGCCTGCGGATGGAGGCCGAGTTCCGGCTCGTCGATGATGATCGTCGATGGGGGGGCCGGCTGCAGAAGCGCGGTCGCGAGACAGATGAACCGAATGGAACCGTCCGAAAGGTGGTAGGGCTGGAAGGGATAATCGGAGCCCTTCTGGCGCCAGGACAACCGAACCCGATCCGCAGGACCGGACTTGACCGGCTCGAGCAGAAAGTCATCGAAAAATGGCATGACGAGTCGAATGGTTTCGACGATTCTCTTGTAACTGCGCCGTTCGTGAAGCGTTCCGTTTCTGAGACGTCGGAGAAAGGGAGCAATGTTGGCGGCATCTTCGCGAAGGTATTCGTTGTCCTCGACAATGGAGAAGCCGCGCATTGGCGCATGGTCGCTCGTGTCGTGGAAGTGGTAGATCATCCAGCGGGAAATCGCACGATAGACGAAGTAACCGATGCCGGGTTGTCCGGGATTGAGTCTGGACTCGTCGTTTTTGCAGTCGTCCAATCGGCTTTCCAAGTCTCCTCCAGAGAACCTTGTCCAGTTGTTTTCCTTGTACCGATGCTCTTCCGAAACGGACAACTTGTCATCGACGGTGGGGGCGAGCGCGAAGCGATAGGAATTGTCGCCGAAGGCGAACTCGGCCGAAATCCGATCCGTTTTCGTTCGCCCTCCGAACAGGAATCCGTCCGCCCCGCCGTGCCGGGCGACAAATCCTTGGAGATCCTTGCCGAGCATAGCCCGGACCATGCGAAAGAGCAGAAGCAGGTTGCTCTTCCCCGCACCGTTCGCACCAACGACGATATTCAGATTGCGAAGGGGAAAATCCACCAGTTCCCGGATGGACTTGAATCCTCGTATCGTGATGCGGTCAATCTTGCTCATGGAACCGGATTCTAGCAGAGGGCCGAGGGGAAATCAATCGACGTCCGTCGCCGCAGCATCAACTCCGCGATTTCAACGTCGGAGGGGTGTGTGACCTTGAAGACCTCGCCGTCGCGGAAGACGTTGCGGCCGCGGGCGGAGGGCGGGAGCTGGACGGCGGGGTGCCCGCAGGGATGGTTGGGGTCGAAGCAGGCGAGAATTTCGCGGAAACGGTAGGCGTCCGGTGCCTGGATGAGGAAGTAGTCGTCGCGGTTCACCATGCGGTCGTTCACGGAGCCGAGGGCGTCGGTGAGGTGCAGCGTGGTCTGGACCCAGTCGAAATCATCGAGGAGGCCGACCATTTCATCGATCCATTCGGGCCGTGTGAGCGGGCAGGCGGCGTTGTTCTCGATCACCTTTTCGCAGTCGGGATGGTTTTCGGAGGCCCAGTCGAGCGCCGCCTTGAAGGAGTGGTTCCGCGTGGCGCCGCCGACGATCGTCTTCACGCCGTACTGGCGGGCGATGCGGCCGTCTTCGAATTCTTCCCGGTTGAGGACCACGACGAAGTCGTCGATGGTCTTGGCCGCACGGAAGAGCGCGATGGAATAGGCGATCATCTCCTTCCCGAGAATCGGGAAATACTGCTTGGGCTTGTCGCCGCCGAACCGGTGCCCGATGCCGCCCGCAAGGACGATGCCGATGTTCTTCGCCATGGCCGTTCTCCTAGACGTAGACGACACAGTGCGGCGGCTTGCGCCCCTCCAGCCAGGCGGAGAGCGCCTCGACGACCATGCGGGTGCCGACGATCTGCACGTCGTCGGACGAGCCGGCGATGTGCGGCGTGATGAGGAGATTCGGGGCGTCGAGGAGCGGACAGTCGGAGGCGATGGGCTCTTTGACGGTGACATCGATGGCCGCGCCACCCAGGTGGCCGGACTTGAGGGCGGCGATGAGGTCGTCTTCGACGACCAGTTCGCCTCGGGCGGAATTGATGAAGAGGGAGCCTTTCTTCATCTTCGCGAACGTCTCCGCGTTGAACATGCCCTTCGTCTGCGGCGTGGCGACGCAGTGCAGCGTCACGGCGTCGGCGGTCGCGAGGAGTTCGTCGAGGTGGACGAGACGAACGCCTTCCGGGACCTTGGCGGGATCGAGGTAGGGGTCATAGGCGAGGATCGTCATGCCGAACGCCGCAGCCTTCTGCGCGACCTGGCGTCCGGCGGAGCCGCAGCCGACGATGCCGAGCGTCATGTGGGCGAGGCTTCGGCCGCGGAAACGGATGAACGGGGAGTCGTTGTCGAGCCCCCAGACCGTGTCACGGTATTCGGCGGGCTTTCCGCGAACGTCCGTCGTAATGACGCGGTCGTGGACGAGATTCGTCGTCTTGGTGACATTGCGCGCGAGGTCGAGCAGGAACGCCATCACGAGTTCGGAGACGGCGGCGGCGTTGCGGCCGAGGTTGTTGCAGACGATCACGCCCCGTTCCATCGCCTTGTCGAGGTCGATGACCGTCTTCACGCCGCCGCGGCAGCAGACGATGACCTTGAGCTTCTTCGCGGCGTCGAAGATTTCGGCGTCGATCGTGTCGTATTCGCAGACGAGGACGTCGATGTCGGCGACGCGACGCTTGAGTTCGTCGCGCGGCATCACGACATGGTCGATGGAATAGCCGGCGAAGTCGAAATCAATCCGGTCGGCGAGATGCTCGAGCATGGGGCGGACGAGTTCCGCCGTGACGAGTGCTTTGCGTTTCATGGAATGAGCATTCTAGCAAAAGAGGGATGTGGCGGCAAATCAGCGGAAACGCAAGTGAAGTTCCGTCGCCTGTTGCAAAGAAACCGGGAGGTTGATTTCCGAGGCAAGGAGTCCGTCGGGAGAAGGGGGTAGCGGAGTCCAACAGCCGTCGTCGAGGCGGTAGCGCCAGGAGGGATGGTGCGTCATGGCGAGGCGGAGTGAGGTTGTGCCGGCGGGGAGGACGAGGTGGATGGAGTTTGGCGTTTCGATATCGGCGAAGAGCGGGACTTCGGTTCCATCGGCGAGGCGGGCGAGAAAGATGCTGCGGAAGGCGGGGTTCTCGTAAAGGTCGTAGTCGGGCGAGACCTCGACGAGACGCCAGGCGTCGGCGTTCGGGAAGGGCTCGCCGTGTGGCGTGGAGACATGGGAGATGCCCGCCCGGGCAAAGTCCTCGGGCTCAAAGGCGTTTCGATCGGCCGGGGCGAGGCGGGAGGGTTGGACGGATTCGTATCCCTCCGCTTGGCGGATTCCGTGCGCACTCGGAGCGTTGATCTGCATATAGTCGAAATCCTTGCGTCCGCCTTTGGCGGGATCCTGCCAGAAGACGACGCTTCCGTTTCTGAGATGCGACTTGAAGCGATCGACCCACGTCCGATCGGGATAGGGACTGTCGCCCGACGGATTGGGGCGATCCGCGGGATCGATGATTCGGGCGCCGAACATCGCCAGCTCGGCGAAGGTCGCGAGAATGACGAGAACGACCGCGAAGGCGTTGCGCCGGTTGCCGCTCCGAACTCGGCTCGCGGCTACGAGTCCGCACCCGAGTGCGAAAAGTCCGGCGATGTTCCAAGGGTTCCAGATCTTGGATTCCTGATAGAAGCGAATGGCGCGCTCCGCAATCCAGTCGGCGCGACCGGCCTTGGATACGGGGAGATTCTTGACGGCATAGGCCTGGAGTTTCGGGACAAACGAAGGTTCGAGCAGTTGCAGAGCTATGGTGGCGGCGAGCCAGAGAATACAGCAACCTGCAAAGGCGAAAAGAATCCGTCGCCAGGCAGAGGACGCCGGCTGCCGAGCCTGCCAGTCGAGCCGCCAGGCGGCGAGCCATGCCAGACCGATAGCCGACAGGACAAAGCAGCGATGGTAGTACCACTTGGCAAGAGGCGTAAAGGGGATAAGAAGGAAAAGAACGAAAAGAATCTTCGGAAGCCGAGGCGCCTCGCGCTTGAACAATGCAAGGATTGCAAGAATGATCGCGGTGCCGCCAGCGAACTTAACATTGTAGAAATCAAGGCCGACGGCCTTCATCGCATCAAGGCTTTGCGGAGAACCGAGAAGGGTCGGGTAGATTGCTGTCACAAGGGTTGGAAGAGCTTTGATGCCCTCGAAGACCGAACGATTGCGGAGCGCGTGGCCTCCCCGAAACGCAGGGGGGACGACATCGAGGAACCAGGGCAGGGCGATGGCAAGGCCGAGAAGAATCGCCAAAATGGCGGGCTCCCATTTGAAATGGTCGCCAGTACGCCGGCGGGCGGAAGATTCCGATAGAAGGAAGATGGCGAGAAGGGAGATGTTGAAAAGCGTCGTATGCAGGAATCCGCAACGGAGCGCCGCGCCCACGAAGGCGCCGGCGAGAAGGATGGAGACAGCAAGAGTTCCGGAACGACGGGACGAGAGCGGCTTGGATCGAGAAGCCGAAGCGATGCGCTGAAGACGGACGAGGGACCAAAGCATCCACGGTGACCAGCAGCAGCCGGAAGCAATGACGTCGGAGTGAATCCAGACGACCATCTGCGAAGAGAACGAGAACGCAATGGCGCCAAGAAGGGCGGAAAGCGCAGAGAGCCCGGTTTCCCGGAGCAGAAGGATCATGCCGATGCCGGCAAGGAGGAAGTGGACCATCCGTCCCCAGTCCCATGCGTCCCAGAAGGGAAGGAAGCGATAGAAGAGATGTCGGAGAGAGGATGGGCACAGCATATGGTTCTTGCGCAGGTTCGTTCCATTGTGAACATCGGGGTTCCAGCCGATGAACCCATTGTCCCGAATGCTCTTGAAAACGGCATGGTCGTAGGGGATGTATTGGGAGATCGCATCGTAGCAATAGGCGTTCCAGACATCGATGCGTTCGGTCTGCGCCCACGGCCGCTCGAGCGTCTCCAGGATGTCGAGCGGCGCCAGCACCTTCCCACGCGGAAGCACCGGTGCGAAAAAGCACGCCCACAGGGCAAGCCACGCGATAGCGGCGAGGAGAACCGATCTCTTTTCGATGGCTTTCATCTCCATTTCGGACGAACGCATCGTCAAATCAAGGAATTGACGAGACGAGCGAGGTTTTCAAGGGTGGACACGCGAAAGCGAAGGGTGGCGTCCAGCCAGCGCTTTTGATCCGGCGTCAGCCAAGGGGAAAACTCGATGTCGAGACGGAACGGAGTCTCGAAGCCGCGGAAGAAGGATTGGATGTCTTCGTCGCGGCGGAGGCGGGCGATGGATAAAGGGGAATCGTCTGTCATCGGGGCGTCAAGGGGTCGGTCTCAACAGGGAGGCGAGTGCTTCGTGGACGGTGGTTCCGGTGGTGCGGGGCCAATCGGGGGAGGATGGCGGCGCAAGGGCGGTTGCGTTGGCGATGGCAGCGCGGATGCGGTCTTGGACGAGGATTTCACGCGGAACCGATTTGTCGTAGCCGGGAAGAAGGGTTCCGAGCCGTCCGGCGATTTCGCGGGCGGTGGTTCCTTTGCGGACTGGCTCGAAGTGGAGCAAGAGCCAGAGTTCGAAGTTCGGATTGCTGACGAGGAGCCGGCGGCGGACGCCCGGGGAGGGCCCCGCCGCCCACTCCGTGAGCGGTCGAAGCTGCTCGTCGGTCCACCGGTCCTTGTCGACAACGAGCCACGCTTCGTCGCCTCGGCGCAGAGCGGTCCTGTCAAGTCGCGATTGCATGCGGTCGAGGACGTGTCCCGGATCGCCGCGTCCTGTTTCGGAGAGGATGTCGAACCGGACGCGGTTCGCGAGGAACGCGCGCTCGAAGAGGAACAGGTACTGCGGCTCCGTGACGGAACCCTCGGTGCTGACGAGGATTCGGCGGACGTAGTCGTGCTGTCTGCGGGCGCGTTTGAACATGGTCGGGAATCAACAGGCCGCGGACGTTCCGGAGGGGGCGAGGTCTAGGGCGGGGGAGATGCGTGGGATACCGCCGAAACGGCCTTCCATGTAGGACTTTCGGATGTCCTTGTCGTAGCGGATGTCCTTGAAGTCGCCGAGACAGAGAAGGTCGGAGCCGCCATCGGGGTTCTTCCGGACGACCCACATCTCGTCGCGCCGGAAGAGATCCTGCGTCATCAGGTCGATGTCGTGCGTCGTGAAGACGATCTGCGAGCGGGTTTCCGGTGCGGCGGTCTTGAGGAAGGTTTCGACGAGGTAGCGCATCAGCGTTGGGTGGAGGCTTCGATCCAGTTCGTCGACGACGTAGACTTTGCGCGACGCCGGATCGCCGAGCGTGAAGAAGGCCGGGAGGAGGTCGATGAGGCGAATGGTGCCGTCCGACTCCGACGTCATCGGCAGGCGGAAGGTTCCGCCTGCGGCGTCGCGGTGGACGGCGACCATCCGACGGGCCTTGACGGCGCCGTCCTCGCGGGAGAAAACGACGATGTCCTTGCCGAAGCGGAACCGGAACATCATCCCTTCCTTGAGGCGGGAGGCGATGCGGTCGGACGCTTCGGGGGGCAAGGCCACGGACTCAACGGGCACTTCGACGAGTTCGAGATCCGCGATGCCCGTGTCGAGGTCGTCGAGGGCTTTCTGGAGGCGGCCGCACAGCGGGGACTGCCGGTCGAAGAACCGCTCGATCGGCACGAACCACGCGCCGGGGTCGATGATTTCGAGCTGGTCCCGGAACCATTCGAAGACCGGCCGGAAGGTTTCGACATTCTGGAAGGCGGCGTTGTTGAGGAAGAGCTGGTTCCGGCGCGTGCCGAGGAAGACGGCTTCGAGGCGGGCGGTATCCGCGAGGCCGTTCCCGAACCGGATGGACGGCTCCAACCGCCGTTCGTCGCGCTCGAAAAGGAGTTCGTCGCGTGTGGCGCGGATCTTCGCGAGGCGTTCGGAGAACACCCTCTCCTGGTCGACTTCGAACGAGTAGCGGAAGAGCTCTTCGCCCACGAGGAGAACGAACGAGAACACGGGAGCGTTCTTCTGATCCGTTCCGTCATTTCCCTGGAAGACGGAGACGGGGATCAAGTCGTCCAGACCGGCGGGCGACGTGACGAACTGCTTGGCGAACGAGAGTGCCGCGATAAGCGTGGACTTGCCGGCGGCGTTGGCTCCGAACACGGAGGCCACGGGAAGGATCTTGGCGTCACGGAAGCCGCGAAGGCGGGCCAGCCGTTCCGAATGCTGTCTCTCCTTCGTCCCCGAGAGGGAGAAGGTACATTCATTGCGGAAACATGCGAAATTCCGGAATGTGAATTCTAGGAGCATTTTAGTTGTGAGAATGTTTCTCGAAAACAAAGATTAGTCTACATGAAACGGTGTCGTCTGTCAATGGAAACGAGGAATAATCTCTTTATGCGTTCCTCGATCAGTTGAGGTCGGGGTGTAAGAGGAGGACGCGGAAGTCGAGGCGGAGCGTCGATGGGGCGGCGGAAGGAGAGGGGAGGAGCACGCGCGTGCCGGGATCGCCGGGGAGGATGCGCGCGGGATTGCCGTCGAGAGTGGCGCGCCAGCCGGGATGGTAGTTGGAGAGCCATTCGACGGAGACGGTTCCGGGCGGGAGTTCGAGGCGGACGTGGTTGCGGCCTTCGGACGAAACCGGGACGGGAACGCGGGAGCCGTCGGCGAGGACGGCATGCGCGAGCGATTCGAACGCGGGGTTGCGGAAGAGAAGGAGCCGATCTTCGGCGAGCGGGAGTCGCGTCCAGGCGGCAAGGGGCTCCGGAACCGGGAAGCGCGGGTTGGCGACGACGTGCGAGACGCCGGCGCGGGCGAAGCCGGCGGGATCGAACGCGCCGTGATCGTCCGGCGGCGGTAGGCGCGGAATGGGCGCGATGGTGTCGGATCCGGAGAGGAAGCGCAGCCCGAAGCCGGAATGGACGTTGAGCGTGAAGAAGTCCTCGTCGGGGACGGCGGAGTGGATCCAGACGTATCCGGCGTCCCGGGTCTCCTCCCGTAGGGCGCGCGTCCAGTCCGGGTCGGCGAAGGGGCCCGTCTCGGACGGCTGGGACGCCGGGCAGAACGTCAGCCAGAGGCGGGAGAAGGCGAAGAGCTCGGCGCAGGCGCAGGCGAGGACCCCGGCGCGTGCGGCGGTCTCGCGGCGTGGCGGAAGCGGCGCCGGAGACGCGAGACGGCGGCAGAGGATGAGCCCCGCGCCGAGCGGGACGAGAAACGCGAGGTTGACCGGATCCCAGGGGCGGAGGAGGCCGAGGAAGCGGTCCGCGCGCGTTTCGATCCAGGGAAGGCGGAAGGCCTTCTCGGGCGGAAGGGCCCGCGCGACGACCGCGTGCAGCTTCGCGGAGAGCGGGGCGTCGAGGACCATGGCGGCGAGACCGGCGGCAACCCAGGCCGCGACGCAGGCGAGGAAGGCGGCGAGCAGGACGTTCCAGGGGCGGCGGCCGCGGTCGCGAAGATGCGCCAGCTCCCAGGCGGCGAGCCAGGCGAGGCCGAGCGCGAAGACGACGGTGGAGCGGTTGTAGAGCCAGGTGTTGAGAGGGGTGAAGTGAAGGGCGAGACTGCCGGCGAAGAGGATGCGGGGGGCGAGGGGGGCGTCGCGCCGGACGAACGCGGCGAGCGCGAGGCAGAGGGGGACGCCGCCGGCGTAGCGCACGAAGAACGGGTGCTGGTGGAAGAGGCGGAAGACGTCGAGCGACTGCGGCGTCCCGCAGAGCGTGGGGACGAACGACGAGGCGAGCGTCGGGAGTGAGAGAAGCATCTCGGCCCACGTCCAGCGGTGGAGCTCGCGGGCTCCCGCGAGGCAGGCGGGGATGGTCCGGGCGAGGACGTCGGCGGAGAGGAGGGCTCCGCCGAGGGCGGCGGAGGCGTAGAGGGCGATGAGGCGGAGTGCCGTGCGCCGGCGTTCGCCGGCGTTCGCTCGCCGGAGCGCGAGCGCGTCCGCGGCGAAGAGGCCGGTGCCGAGGAGGGCGGGATACAGACAGGTCTGGAGGGTTCCGCCGCGGAAGGCGAGCGCGGCGAAGAGAACGGCGAGGAGGGAGAAGGATCGGCCGGCCCGGACCGTGCGGCGGAGACTCCAGGCGAGCCATGGTAGGAAGCAGGCGCAGCCGAGGACGAACCGGTGGTGGAGCCATGTCACGTTCTGCGAGTAGAATGCGAATGCGGTTGCGGCGAGGAGCGCCGGAACGGCCGGGAAGGATGCGCCGCGCGCGCGGGCTTCGGCTCGAACGAGCGCGAGAACGCCTGCGCCGGCGATGAAGAACTGGAGCAGGATGCCGAGGTTCCAGGCGGACCAGAACGGGAGGACGAGATAGAGCAGATGGTGCCAGTCGCCGGGGCAGATCATCGTGTTCTCGAGGAGCGCGCGGCCGCCGTAGGAGCAGGGGTCCCAGCCGACGAAGCCGTCGCGTCGGAGGGAATCGAAGACGGCCCAGTCGTAGGGGATGTGCTGGCGGATCGCGTCGACCGTGCACTGGTTGTGGACGCCCGCCCCGCAGGGTCCGTCGGCCCACGGGCGGAGAAGGCCGCAGAGAAGGTCGAGCGGCGCGATGACGGCTCCTCGGAAGAGAATCGGAAAGAAGAAGACGGCGAGGATCGCCGCAAAGGCGACGAACGGCAAGGATTTCCGGACGAAGGTGTTCACGGGGCCGCATTCTATCCCAAGGCGGCGCGGGGGGCAAGGCGGTGGACAGGCGGAGGGCGGTTGTGGTAGAGTTTCGTCCATGCCGGACGACACGAGGACAGAGGGCTCCGGCGCGGAGCCGAATCTCTCCTTCGAGCGCGAGAAGCTCGCGCTCGAGGCGGAGCGCCTCGCGCTGGAGAAGGAGCGGCTCGACGCCCGGGAGAAGGAGCTCGACGAGCTCCGCGACGCGCTCTCGCCGCGCGAGGGGCGCGAGGTCACGATCGGCCTCGGTGCGCTCGCGGTCGCGGTCGGCGTCGCCCTGCTGCTCGGCGCCGCGCTCGGCGGAGCGGTCGGTTACGACGCGGGCGGCCGCGCCGCGAAGCGGCCGCGCCGCGTGGAGCTCTCGCCCGCGTTCAAGGCGGTGCTGCGCCCGCCGCCGGGCGCGCGCCCGGCGGACGACGCGGAGGATCCGGGCAAGTGGCTCCCGCGCAAGCGGACGGTCTTTCCCGAGGATCTCGTCCTGATCCGGTAGGGCGGGGGAGGGGAGCGCCATGAAGCAGCCGATCCACGGCCTGGGCCCCGAGGAGCTCGCCGAGGCCGTCCGCGAGGCGGGCGGCGAGCGGTTCCGCGCGCGTCAGCTCGCCGAATGGCTCTGGACGCGCTTCGCCGCGAACTGGGACGAGATGACGAACCTCCCGCGCGCGCTGCGCGCCGCTCTCTCGGAGCGCTGGCTCGACCTCGACGGCGCGCTTGCGACGGAGGAGGTCGCCGGCGAGGAGGGAACCGGCACGCGCAAGATCCTTTCGCGCCTCGCGGACGGCGAGCTCGTCGAGACGGTCCTCATCCCCGCGGCGAAGGACCGCACGACGGTCTGCGTCTCGAGCCAGGTCGGGTGCGGCTGCGGGTGCGCCTTCTGCGCGAGCGGACTCAACGGCTGCACGCGCAGCCTCTCGGCGGGCGAGATTGCCGCGCAGGCGGCGCGCGCGGCGCGCCTGCTGGGCCGGCGGCCCGACAACGTCGTCTTCATGGGCATCGGCGAGCCCTTCCTCAACTACGACGCCGCGCTCGCGGCGGCGCGCCGCATGAACGACCCGGCGCCGGACGGCCTCGGCATCGGCGCGCGGCGGATCACGGTCTCGACCTGCGGCGTCGTGCCGGGGATCGAGCGGTTCGCGGGCGAGGGGCGGCAGTTCGAGCTGAGCGTCTCGCTCCACGCGCCGACCGACGAGCAGCGCGCGGCGCTGATGCCGGTCGACCGCAAGTGGCCGCTCGGCGTCCTGGTGCCGGCGTGCTGCGCCTACACGGAGAGGACGGGGCGCATCGTGACGTTCGAATACACGCTTGTGGCGGGGTTCAACGACCGCCCCGAGGACGCGCGCGCGCTGCTCGCGCTGCTTCGGCCGTTCCCGTCGCGCGTGAACCTCATCCCGCTCAATCCGGTGAAGGAGTTCTCCGGGCGGACGCCGTCCGCCGCCACGTGCGAGGCGTTTCGCGCGGCGCTGGAGCGAGGCGGGCTCAACGCGACGCTCCGCCGCAGCAAGGGCCGCGGCGTGAACGCGAGCTGCGGGCAGCTCCGGCGCGCGCGGATCGGCGAACGGTAGCGGCCGCCGTCCCGGCGGTCACCATGCCCGCCGGGACGGCGGGCGCTACCGGAGATGGCTGGCGATCTCGGCGACGACGCCCTCGACGGGGAGGTGCGTCGTATCGATGCGGATCGCGCCCTCGGGAACCTTGAGCGGCGCGGTCTTGCGCGAGGAGTCGATCCTGTCGCGGGCGAGGAGCGAGGCCTTGACCTGCGCCTCGGTCTGGACGAAGCCCTTGGCCTCGTCCTCCTTCTGGCGGCGGCGCGCACGCTCGTCGGGGTCGCAGTCGAGGTAGAACCGGTAGGGCGAGTCGGGGTAGACGACCGATCCGATGTCGCGGCCCTCGACGACGATGTCGCCGAGGCGCGGCATCTCGCGGAGCCAGCCCGTCACGATCGCGCGCACCTCGGGCACGGCGGAGACGGGGCTCACGTGGGCGTTGATCTCGGGCGTGCGGATGGTGTCGCCCGGCTCCTCGCCGCCGACCTCGTATGCGACGCGATTGCCCTTCACGACGAAGTCGACCCTGACGCCCTTGCAGAACGCCGCGACGGCGGCGGGGTCGGACGTGTCGACGCCGGCCCGGAGGCACTCGCGCGTCATGATGCGGTAGAGCGCGCCGGAGTCGACGAAGAGGACGCCGAGCGTCTCGGAGACGGCGTGGGCGGTGGTGGACTTGCCGGAGCCGGCGGGGCCGTCGATGCAGATGACTTTGTTCATGGGCGGATGGTCCGGATGGTCGGGATGGTCAGACGAAGCGCTTGAAGTACTCGATGGTCTTGGGGAGTCCTTCGGCGAGGGGGATGCGGGGCTCCCAGCCGAGGAACTCCTTGGCGAGCGTGATGTCGGGGCGGCGGCGCCTGGGATCGTCCTGGGGGAGCGGCTGGTAGACGAGCTTGCTCTTCGACTCGGGAAGGCACTTCAGGGTGAGCTTCGCCAGCTCGAGCATCGTGAACTCGCCGGGGTTGCCGACGTTGAGGACGGGGACGCCGAGTCCCTTGCCCTCGAAGAAGCGCTCGACCTCGGCGCGGGGCTTGGCCATGAAGCGGCCGATCGCGTCGAGCAGGTCGTCCACGTACTGGAACGAGCGGGACTGGCTGCCGTCGCCGTAGATCGTGATGTCCTTGCCCTGCAGCGCCTGCATGGCGAAGTTGGAGACCACGCGGCCGTCGTGCGGGTGCATGTAGGGGCCGTAGGTGTTGAAGATACGGATCATGCGGACGTCGACGCCGTATTGGCGGCGGTAGTCCGCGCAGATCGCCTCGGCGGCGCGCTTGCCCTCGTCGTAGCAGCTGCGGATGCCGATCGTGTTCACGTGGCCCCAGTAGGTCTCGGGCTGCGGGTGGACGTCCGGGTCGCCGTAGCATTCGGACGTGGAGGTGTGGAAGACCTTCGCCTTCGTCTTGAGCGCGAGGTCGAGCGCGTTCATGATGCCCAGGAGCGACGTCTTCGTCGTCTCGACCGGGTTGTGCTGGTAGTGGATCGGCGAGGCGGGGCAGGCGAGGTTGTAGATCTCGTCGAACTGGCCCCAGAACGGCTGCGTGACGTCATGCAGCAGGAACGTGAAGCGGGGGTTGGTCAGAAGGTCGTAGATGTTCGCCTTCGAGCCGGTGAAGAGGTTGTCGAGGACGGTGACCTCGGCGCCCTGCGCGAGGAGGCGGCGGGCGAGCTGCGAGCCGATGAAGCCGGCGCCGCCGGTGATGAGGCACTTCCGGGTGTTTCCGATCATGGGGTGCTCCGTGTTCGTGATGGCGCGGAGTATAGCGCAACCCCCGCGCGGGTTCAACCGCGGCGCGGAGAGGGCCGCTACCTGCGGCCGGAGGTCGGGGCGTTGGTGCCGGCGTAGACGTTGGCGTCGGCGGAGAAGCCCTCGAGGACGGTCGGGACGGCGCGGTCGGCGTCGAGCTTCTCGCGGACGTCGTCGATGAGCGGGCGGAAGCGGGGGAGGAAGTCGTCGAGCTCCTCCTCCCACTGCCCGGGGCGCGAGGGGTCTCGCCCGAGCGAGATCGAGGCGTAGCCCCAGCGCGGGCGGTAGGCGCGGAAGCAGTTGTCGAACATCATCCGCGCGAAGCGCGCGAGGTGGTGGACGGTCTCCCGCTCGGGGTTGAAGAGCCAGTAGGCGTAGACGCCGAGCGACTGCGAGACGGCCTTGCCCGTGGCGGGGTCGAGGTCGGGGTGCGCGATCTCGAGCACGCGCAGCGGGGCGGTGGCGTCCGGGTCCGCGAGCGAGGCGCGCGTCGGGCGCGTGTATTCGTCGAGGATGCGGTTGCCCTGGCCGACGAGGCAGACCTGCGGGCGGTGGATCGAGCGGCGCTCGATGCCGGAGAAGACGACGGTCGCCACGATGTCCGGGTGTCCGGCGCGACGGTAGACGCGGCGGAAGATCGGGGTCGAGTCCGGGAGAAGGTTGATCTCGCCGAGCGAGATGCCGGCGAGCGCGGCGCCGCACTCCGGACACGCGGCGGGCTCCTCGGGGAGCTGCGACTGCAGCCAGGAGCGGGCGCACTGGTTGCTCGTGCAGTAGTAGACGCGCTCGGCGCGCCAGGGGCCGAGCGAATCGGGCAGCTCGAGGGGAACCTCGCCGGTCGGGTTGCCGTAGACCGTGCGCGGGCCGGAGAGCAGGATCGCCGCGCCCGCGAGGAGCGCGGCGGCCGCGAGGCCGGGGAGGGCGGCGGCTAGGCGGCGGAGCGCTTTCTCGGCTTGAGCGCGCACAGGCGGGCCCTCCAGTCCTGGTCGATGAGCGATCCCGCGCCGACGAGCAGCAGCAGGGAGAGGAAGAAGACGAGGTAGCCCGAGAAGTCGTGGTAGAGCGACATCGCGAGCGAGGTGCCGATCCACTCCGCCACGACGCCGAGCGAGAAGATGCGCAGCGCGTTGGCGAGCATGGCGAGGGGGACCGAGAGGGCGAAGAGGAGGAGGCGGCGCGCGTTGGTGCGCATCGTCCAGCAGGCGTAGGGCGCGGCGAGGGCGGTCATCGTGACGAGCGAGCGCAGTCCGGAGCAGCCCTCCTCGACGTCGAAGAGGAAGCCGCCGCCCGCGGCGGAGCGCACGACGGTGCCGTCCGCGACGGCGGGGATGCCGACGCCGCGCAGCAGCAGCACGGCGAGGCGGCTCGCCATGAGCCGCAGCGGCATCGTGAGCTCGACGAGGAGCGAGTTGGTGAACGCCAGCAGCAGGTAGGCGCAGGGGAACGCGAGGATCCGCGCGACGCGCCAGCCCCAGACCGCCCAGCACGTTCCCCAGAGCGCGATCGCGGTCGAGGCGATCGAGAGGCGCGGCAGCTGCGAGCGGTAGCCGACGACGTGGAGGAGGAGCGCGAGGGCGACGACGAGCGTCCCGCCCCACGACGGGCGGACCTCGGCCTCCGCGAGCGCGGCGCGCTCGCGCCAGACGGCGAAAGCGGCGACGGCGACCACGGCCCAGTTGATCCGGAAGTCCTCGACGCCATGCCAGTGCATGGCGACCCAGGCGAAGATGGAGTGCCCCTCGTGCGCGACGTCGGAGTCGCACCCGTGCGCCGTGTAGAGCCAAAGCCCGGCGGCGGCCGCGAGGAGGAAGACTCCGAGGCGGACGGAGTCGGGCCGGAAGGCGGACAGGGGCTTTGCGGTGGCGTCCATGGCGGGCAATGATAGCAGAACGCGCGGCGCGGCTCAAGGCGCCGGCGCGTCGACGCCTCGCAGGTCGCGCCAGGCGCGGGCGCGGAAGGCGGGGAAGGAGCCCTTGTCGAGCGCGGCGCGCATCTCCTCCATGAAGCGCATGAAGAAGTGGACGTTGTGGAGCGTGAGGAGGCGCTCGCCGAGGATCTCGCCGCAGTGCAGGAGGTGGCGGACGTAGGCCTTCGTGAAGTGGCGGCAGCAGTAGCAGTCGCAGCCCTCCTCGACGGGGGAGAGATCGCGCGCGAAACGTCCGGCCTTGATCGGAACGGAGCCGCGGCGCGTGAAGGCGGAACCGTTGCGGGCGTGGCGCGTGGGCATCACGCAGTCGAACATGTCGATGCCGCGTGCGACGCCCTCCACCAGCTGGATCGGGTCGCCGACGCCCATGAGGTAGCGCGGGGCGTCCTCGGGGAGGGCGAAGGCGCCGTCCTCGATGCCGCGCAGGAGGACGTCCTCCGGCTCGCCGACGCTCACGCCGCCCACGGCGTAGCCGTCGAAGCCGATCGCGGCGAGCTCGCGGGCGCAGGTCTCGCGAAGGTCGCGCCAGACGCTCCCCTGGACGATGCCGAAGAGCAGCTGTCCGGGCGTACGCGGCTCGGCCTTGCAACGCGCGGCCCACTCGAGGGTCGTGCGGACGGACTTCTCGGCGTAGTCGCGAGTGGCGGGGTAGGGGATGCACTCGTCGAAGCACATGGCGACGTCGGAGCCGAGGACGCGCTGCGTCTCCATCGACTCCTTCGGGCCGAGCAGGAAGCGGCGGCCGTCGATGTGGGAGTTGAAGGCGACGCCGTCGGGGCGGATCTTGCGGAGGCGGCCGAGCGAGAAGACCTGGAAGCCGCCGCTGTCGGTGAGGATGGGGCCGTCCCAGCCCATGAACGAATGGAGCCCGCCCGCGAGCGCCATGATCTCGTTGCCGGGGCGCAGCAGCAGGTGGTAGGTGTTGCCGAGGAGGATCTGCACGCGCAGGTCGTGCAGATCGCGCGGCTCGAGCGTCTTCACCGTGGCCTGGGTCCCGACCGGCATGAAGACCGGGGTCTGCACGTCGCCGTGGGCGGTGTGGAGGACGCCGCGCCGCGCGGCGAAGCCGCGCTCGGTCGGGGTCGAGGAGAGGAGGGTGAAGGGCTTGCCGGGCATCGGCGCGGGGGGCCTATGCGAGGAAGGCCGCGTAGGCGCGGTGGGTGTACCAGCAGTCGATCTTGGAGGCCGCCTCCCAGGGGGCGTGCATGTTGAGGAGCGGCGTGCCGAGGTCGACGACGTCCATCCCGTAGCGGGAGAGGAACATCGCGATCGTGCCTCCGCCGCCCTTGTCGACCGCGCCCAGCTCGCCGATCTGCCAGCGCACGCCGGCCTTGTCGAGGGTCGCGCGCAGCTCCGCGAGGAACTCCGCGCGGGCGTCGTTGGCGCCGGACTTGCCGCGCGAGCCGGTGTACTTGTTGAAGCACGGGCCGGCGTGCAGCAGCGCCGCGTTGCCGGGCGAGTCGAGGTCGGCGAAGTGGGGGTCGGAGGCGGAGGTGACGTCGGCCGAGAGCATCTGCGAGGCCTCGAGGGCGCGGCGCAGGACGATGTCGCGCGGCTCCCTCTCCTCGCGCTCTAGGAGCTCCGCGACGGAGTTCTCGAAGAAGGTGGACTCCATGCCGGTCGCGCCGACGGAGCCGATCTCCTCCTTGTCGCACAGCAGCACCATCGCCGTGCGCTCGGGCGCGGCGGCGGGGCGGTCCAGCAGCGCGCGCAGCGCGGCGTAGGCGCAGACGCGGTCGTCGTGGCCGTAGCCGGCGAGCAGCGCGCGGTCGAGCCCGAGCTCGCGCGGGGCGCCGGCGGGGACGATCTCGAGCTCGGCGCTCGCGAGGTCCTGCTCGGTGACGCCGTAGCGCTCGAGGAGGAGGCGCAGGACGTTCTTCTTCACCTTGTCCTTGGCGTCCTTCTTCGCGCCGGGCTCGGGGAGGGAGCCGACCAGGAGGTCGAGGCTCTCGCCGGGGATCGCCTCGCGCATCGGCTTGGCCATCTGGTCCTGGCCGAGGTGCGGGAGGATGTCGGTGATGAGGAAGACGGGGTCGCCGGGGGCGTCGCCGATCGCGACCTCGGCCTTGGTGCCGTCCTTGCGGACGACCACGCCGTAGAGCGCGAGCGGGATCGTGACCCACTGGTACTTCTTGATGCCGCCGTAGTAGTGCGTGTCGAAGAACGCGAGGCCGCCCTTCTCCATCATGGGGACGGACTTGAGGTCGATGCGGGGGGCGTCGGTGTGGCCGCCGACGATGCGCAGGCCTGCCTTGGTGCCCTTCTTTCCGATCACGGCGGCCATGAGGGTCTTGCCGTGGTAGCCGCGGTAGACCCTGTCGCCTGGCTTGAGCGCCCTGAAGGAGTCGAGCGGGCGAAAGCCCTTCGCCTCGAGGAGCCGCACGGCCTCGGCGTAGGCGAGGCGCTCGGTCTTGGCGGTGCCGAGGAAGGCGAGGTAGTCGCGGGCGTAGGCCTCGACCCTCTTCATCTCGGCGGGGGGCGGGGCGTCGGTGCGGCGCTCCATCGGCGCCTGGGCGGGGGGCTTCTTCATGGCTGGGGATCCTCGGCGGGGGGGGGTTCGGAAGCGGGATCCTCCGCCGCCGGATCCTCGGCGGGCGCGGGCTCGGCCTCCTCGAGGGCGGCGGGGTCGGGCTCGGCGGTCTCGGTCTCGGGCGGGAGCTCGACGGCGGGGAAGTTCTCCTCGGACTCGTTGGCGCCCTGCTGGCGGAGCATCTCGTAGAGGGCGACCCCGGCGGCGACGCCGGCGTTGAGGGAGTTCACCTTTCCGAGAAGCGGCAGGCGCGAGAGGAAGTCGCACTTGCGGCGGACGGGCGAGCAGATGCCGTGCGCCTCGGAGCCGATCACGAGGCAGGCCTTGCCCCTGTAGTCGACCTTCACGTAGGGCTTGGCGCCGGGGACGGCCTCGAGGCCGGTGATCCACGCGCCGGCGCCCTTGAAGCGCTCGAGGGCGGAGACGAGGTTGGAGATGCGGGCGATGCGGAGGTGCTCGGAGGCGCCGGCTGAGGCGCGGACCGCGGCGGGCGTGACGGCGACGGCGCGGTCCACGGGGAGGACGACGCCGAGAACGCCGGCGCACTCGCAGGTGCGGAGGATGGAGCCGAGGTTCTGCGGGTCCTGGACGTGGTCGAGGACGACGACGACGGCGTTGCCGGTGGCGGCGGCGAGGGCGTCGGCGATCTCGTCGACCTCGCAGTAGGGGAACTCGGCGCAGAAGGCGACGACACCCTGGTGGTTGGCGCCGTTCACCCAGGCCTCGAGGTCCTCGCGCTTGTAGAACTCGATCCTGACGCCGCGCTCGGCGCAGAGGTTCTTGATCTCGAGGACCTCCTCGCTGTCCTTGACGCCGTCGGAGAGGACGACGAGGTTCACGGCGCGGCGGCCGGCGCGGAGGATCTCGCGCACCGGCTGGCGGCCGTAGACCAGCTCGCCCTCGGCGGGGATGGCGGCGGCGCGGGGCTTGCGGTGCTGACCGAACGAAGGTCGGCCCTCTCCGCTCCGGGCGCCGCGGTCCTGCCAGGGCCTGCGCGGCCTTTCCTCGCCGCCTTCGGCGCGGTCCTCCCACGGCTTGCGGAAGCCGGAGCGGGAAGGCCGGGACGGAGCCCGGCCATCAGGACTCTCGCCGCCCTCGGCGCCGCGGGATTCCCAGGGCTTGCGGAAGCCGGAGCGGGGAGGCCGGGGCGGAGCCCGGCCATCAGGACTCTCCCACGGCTTGCGGCGGAAGGTGCCGCCGAAGCCCTCGGAGCGGCGGGCGGGGCGGAAGGGGCGGCGCTCCTCGCCGCCCTCCTCGGCGCCGCCCTCGGGGCGGGCCTCCCAGGGCTTGCGGAAGGAGCCTTCGCGGCGTGGCGGGCGGTCGCCGTCCTCGCGCTTCTCCCAGGGTTTCTTGAAGCCGCCGCCGCGCGGCGGGCGGTCGTCGCCGCCGCGTTTCTCCCAGGGCTTCTTGAAGCCGGGGCGGGGCGGGCGGTCGGAGGAGGAGCGGAATTCGGAGCGCTCCCAGGGTTTGCGGAAATCGGCCATTGGAAAAAGGGCGCGCGAGGGGCGCGCCCGGAGTGACGAGTGACGAGTGACGAGTGACGAGTGACGAGTGACGAGTGACGAGTGACGAGTGACGAGTGACGAGTGACGAGCGGAGCGGCTAGCGGTCGGGGCGGGAGTCCTCGCGGGCCTCGTTGCAGCGGATGCGGCGGCCCATGACCTCGGTGTTGTTGATCTTGTCGACGGCGAGCTCGGCCTCGGGGCGGTGGGGCATCTCGACGAAGCCGTAGCCCTTGGACTTGCCGGAGGGGCGGTGGGTGATGATGCGGGCGGATTCCACGACGCCGTATTTGGCGAAGAGGGCGCGGAGCTGGTCGTCGGTCATGTCGTAGCTGAGGTTGCCGACGTAGATCTCGACGGGTCCGGGTGCGCCGGGCTTGCGGGGGCGCGCGGGGCGGCGTGCGCCATCGGAGGCGCGGCGGTTGCGGAGCAGGAGCGCGGCGACGGCGGCGACGAGGACGACGAGGCAGAAGCCGAGGCCGATCGCGTGGCGCGGGAGGAGGCCGAGGAAGGCCAGGAGGGATGCGGGGTTCATGGTGTCTTTGGGGTGTGCGTGTGCGGAAATGCCCGCGCCGCGGGTGGCCGGCGCGGGCGTGTCGGGTCTGTTTTCTACTTCTGGCCGAACGACGCGAGGAGCGCGCGGAGCTCCGGGGAGTTCGAACGGCCGAGCTGCTTGAGGACCTTGTCGGTCTGGCCGCGGAAGGCGTCGGAATCGAGCTTGAACTTCGCGGCGGTCTCGTTGATGGAGTGGAGCTTTCCGTCTTCGACGCCGAAATGCCAGCGGAGGGCCTCGCGGGTCGTGGAGGAGGGCTTGACGGCGGAGATCGCCTTCTTGAGTTCCGCGACGACCATGCGGCGCTTCTCCTCGGGGGCGGCGGAGGAGCGGGGCGGCGCGGGCGGCGGGGCGAGGGCGACGGAGGGGGAGGGGACGGCGGTCTCGTCGTTGATGAAGCCCTGGAGCCGGCGCAGGCGCGTTGGGTGGCGCAGCTTGCGGAGGGCCTTGGCCTCGATCTGGCGGATGCGCTCGCGGGTGACGTTGAACTGCTTGCCGACCTCCTCGAGCGTGCGGGAGAAGCCGTCGGTGAGGCCGAAGCGGAAGTCGAGGACCTCGCGCTCGCGGTCGGTGAGCGTCTGGAGGACGGAGTGGATCTGGTCGCGGAGGAGGTCCTTCGCGGTCATCTCGGCGGGGTTCTCGGCGGTGGTGTCCGGGAGGAAGTCGCCGAAGTGGGCGTCGTCGCCGTCGCCCACCGGGGACTGGAGGGAGATGGGCTGCTGCGACATCTTGAGGATCGAGCGGACGCGATCGGGCGAGATGCCCATCTCGGCGGCAATCTCCTCGGCGACGGGCTCGCGGCCGAGCTCCTGCACGAGGCGCTTCTGCGAGCGCATGAACCGGTTGATCGTCTCGATCATGTGGACCGGGATGCGGATCGTGCGGGCCTGGTCGGCGATGGCGCGGGTGGCGGCCTGGCGGATCCACCAGGTGGCGTAGGTGGAGAACTTGTAGCCGCGGCGGTACTCGAACTTCTCGACCGCCTTCATGAGGCCGGTGTTGCCCTCCTGGATGAGGTCCAGGAACGAGAGGCCGCGGTTCATGTACTTCTTCACGATCGAGATGACGAGGCGCAGGTTCGCCTCGACCATCTCGGTGCGGGCGGCGTGGCCCTCGTGGAGGGCGGCGCGGAGCGCGGCGAACTTGGCGCGCAGCACGTCGTTCATCGACGCGCGGACGAACTCGTCGAACGGCATGCCCTTGCGGGCGGCGCGCTGGGGCTCGCGGAGGAAGGCGAGCGCCTCGTCGGTGAAGTCGACGGGCGTGAGGCAGCGGCGCTGGACGGCATCGATCGCGGCGAGCTCCTGCTGGATCGCCGCCTTGACGCGCTTGTTCTGCGAGCGGCCCTTCGTCTCCTCGAGGATGCGGTGCAGCTGCCCGTTGTGGAAGCGCCAGTTGGCGAAGTGCTCGTCGTCGCGCGTGGTGGCGAGCTGGGGGAGGATGTCGTCGGAGGAGGAGCCGGCGGCGATGCCGGCGAGCGCCTCGATCTCCTTCTGCTTGAAGGAGAGCTCGATGACGATGTTGAGGAACTGGTGGTAGTGCTGGTTGAAGCGGCGGACGTAGGGGGCGATCTGCCGCGCGACCTGGGTCTGCTCGGGGGACCGGCCTCCCTTCGCGCGGAGGATCGCCTCGACCATCCTCCGGCCGAGGCCGGACTCGGCGAACTCGGCGTTCACGCGGGCGAGCGCCTCGGCGCGCGCCTTGAGCGCGGCCTTGAGTTCGGGAAGCTTCTTGAGGTAGTTGAAGCGGGAGTCGACGTACTTGTCGGTGACGATGCGGTCGAAGCGCTCCGTCCCGAGCTCGATCTGCTCGACGACCTTGTAGTAGAGGCCGGGGGCGAAGCCGAAGCGGTTGAAGAGCTCGCGGACGGTCTTCTCGGACTTCTCGATGCGCTTGCAGATGTCGACCTCCTGGTCGCGCGTGAGCAGCGGCGTCTGGCCCATCTGGTGCAGATACATCCGGATGGGGTCGTCGAAGGAGTCGGCGCGGGCGGGCTTCGCGGCGGCGGCCGCCGCGGCGGCCGCGGCGTCGGCCGCGGGCTTGGCGTGGTCGGCGCCCTCGGCGGAGTCGACGACCTCGATGCCGGCGGCCTGGATCTCGGCGAGGAAGGACTCGATGTCCTCCCCCTTGTGGACGTCGGGGGGGAGCACCTCGTTGATGTCGTCGTTGGTGACGAAGCCCTTCTCGGCGCGCTTGAAGATCTCGCGCAGGAGCACCGCGTGGTCCTCGTGGCGGCGCCGGGTCGTGGCGCCGTCCTCGTCCTCGCCCTCGCCTTCGCCGGATTCGCCGAATCCGCCGAAGAGGGCGCCCGCGTCGGACGCGGCGATGTTGCCGAATCCGCCGCCGCCCTCGTCCTCCTCGCCGCCGATCGCGTCGTCCTCCTCGGCGCGGCGCGGCTCGACCTCGTTGAGGAGCTTGTCGAGGTCCATCTCGTTGGCGTCGCGCTCGATCTCGGAGGCCTCCTGCGAGGAGAGGTCGCCGGCGGTCGGGCCGGCGGGCTCCATGGCCCGCTGCTTGGCCTCCTCGAGCTGGGCGAAGTAGGCGGGGTCGTCGCGCGGCGTATCGTCGCCGAGATAGTCGGCCAGCTCGTCGCGCACCTTCCGGCCGGGCTTGGCGGGCGGGCCGACGGGCTTCTTGTGGTGCGAGCGCTTGGCGGGCTGCGCGGGCGCCGCGGGGATGTCGAAGTCGAAGTCGAAGTCGGCGAAGGGATCGGGCTCCGGGGCGCGGGGCGGCTCGGGCGGGCCGACGGGCTTCTTGTGGTGCGAACGCTTGGGCGGCTGCCAGACGGGAATCGGCTCCGGCGCCGGCTTCTTGTGGTGAGAGCGCTTGGGCGGCTGCGCGACCACGGGCACCGGCGCGACGGGCGCCGGCTTCTTGTGGTGCGACCGCTTCGGGGCCGGGGCGTCGGGCTTCTTGGCCACCGCGGGCTTCTTCGCCGGCGCGGGCTTCTTGGCGGGCACGGCGGGCTTCTTGGCGGGCGCGGCTTTCTTCGCCGGTGTGGGCTTCTTTGCCGGCGCGGTTTTCTTCCCGGGCGCAGTTTTCTTGGCGGGCGCGGCCGGTTTCTTGGCGGGCGCAGACTTCTTTGCCGATGTGGGCTTCGGATGGTTCGACTTCTTGGATGTGGACATATCAAGACGGCGCGCAATGCGTCGAATGCCGGGTGGATAAATCGTGTGGAAACGGGAGAGGTCGACTACTGGTTCGCCTTCTTTCCGGGCATACTTTCGGCAGGGCGGAGCCCTCGGACGAGGAACCACGCCGAGTTTGCCTTCGTTTTTGCGACAAAGCCGGGAATGGGATCGTCGCTGTCCGGGTCGGGGGCGGATTCCACGACGGGGAAGACCTTTCCAATGTGACCATCGAGATAGACCGCCATCGCGGAACCGAGGAATACCTTGTCGGGCTCATACCAGATAAGAGGTTCGTGCAGCCCCCCGACCATCTCCGAATTCGGAATTCCCAGCTCGATAGAACCTCTTCCTTTCCAGAAGACGCTTTTTTTGAGCAGGGAGACGCTCTGGAAGGCACGGGGGGCGAGGTTGGCATCGTATGGGGACAGTTTAGGATAAATACGGTTTCCCCCCTCGGAGCGAGGGTTGATCTCTGTGCCCTGAGGCGAGGGGAACGTTTCGGCGAATACGATGACTCGGTCTGGCTGTGGGACGACCCGGCACTCGTCCCAATCGCTCGGCAAGGGCGCGTTGCGGGAATCCCACTGGAAATTCTGGTCGGTGCCGTAGGGCGCACCATTCATCTTGGCTAGACTCTTCGACGACCTGTTGCCGTTATACTGTCGGTTGAGCGGGCCATACCAGTAGTCGTTCATCGAATAGGTCCGACGAACCTTGACCGCATCGTCGTTCGCCGGCGTTTCGTCCATGAACAGCTGTTTGTTGCGGGCCATGACCGGACATGCATACGCGTTCAGGTCGTCGACATAGGAAAAAAGGCTTCCGTTGACAATGGCGAATTCGGCCGGCTGCCCGATGCCGAGATCATCGCCGAATTGGGATTCGAAGGCGGCGGAACCCGGTTTTTCATTGAGCTTGTCCTTGTTGAGTCCTCCCAGTGGAACCCAGGAGACCCATGCCGATCGATGGCCGTGGTCCTGAGCCGTCGTCCATCCGCCACCTTCAAGGTAGCAGTAGTCCCCCGAGCAGGGGAGCATCTGGTCGTTTTCCAAGGCAAAGTTGATCGCTCCCGTGTGCAGTTGCCGCAGGTTGTTCCGGCAGTTCTGCTCCTTGGCGCTGTCCATGGCGCGGAGTAGCTTCGGCGCGAGGATGCCGGCGAGGATGCCGATGATGGCGATGACGACGATGAGCTCGACGAGTGTGAAGCCGTGTTTCTTTTGCATTGCCAAGGATGTCCGTTGGTGGTAGATTCGGCTCGTCGCGGGTGCCCGGGGGCCGGTCAAGGGGTGTCGGGCGAACGACAAGGCTTAAAATTTTACCAAAATCGAAACGCGATTTCAACCGAAAAGATGCAAAAATCCGAAAAAAAGTTCCAGAGGGCGTCCGGACGGTCCGCGGAGGGGGCGGACGACCGCGTTTCGCTGCTGGGTCTTTCGCTGCGCACGACGATCGGAGTATACCCGGAGGAGCGCCGCGTTTTCCGCGATCTGGAGGCGGATGTGCGACTTTCGGTCGGTCTTGGCGCGGCGGGGCGGTCGGACGACCTCGCGGACACGGTCGACTACGCCTCGCTCGCGGAGCGGCTGCGCGCGGTCGCGGCGGCGTCGCGCTTCCGCCTCCTCGAGGCGCTCGCGGAGGCGCTTGCCGCGGAGGCGCTGCGCGACCCGCGCGTCGGGGCGGTCGAGATCGCTCTGCGCAAGCCGGGTGCCGTTCCGGATGCTCTTGCGGAGGTCAGGATCGTCCGGCGCCGCGGGCGCGCGGTGCGCTGACCCGCTTTTTGCTGGCGGCCCGCGCGGCGTGTGTGGTAGACTCCACGCATCGGCCCGCGACCGGGCCGTGCTTTCATCGAGCGGGACCATCCCGGCCTTTCCGACCATCGAAACCCTTCCAACCACACAGCCCAAGACATGTCCACCATCGTCATTGTCGGCTCCGGCATGATGGGAAGCGCGCTTGCCTTCCCCGCCCGCGAAAACGGAAACACCGTCCGCCTCGTCGGCTCCCCGCTCGACGGGGAGATCATCGACGCCTGCCGCGCCACGAACCGCCACCCCAAGTTCGCCAAGCACTTCCCCGAGGGCATCCCGCCGTTCCCCGCCGGCGTCGAGTTCTTCAAGATCGACGAGCTCGACCGCGCGCTCGAGGGCGTGGACCTCGTGATCGGCGGCGTCTCGAGCTTCGGCGTCGACTGGTTCGGCGACGAGCTCCTGCCGCGCATCCCGGTCTCGGTGCCCGTACTCTCCGTCACGAAGGGCCTCTTCGACACGCCCGACGGCAAGCTCCTCACCTACCCGGAGCTCTGGCGCAAGCGACTCGCCGCGAAGGGCATCGTGCGCGACATCTGCGCGATCGGCGGCCCGTGCACGAGCTACGAGCTCGTGGCGCACGACCAGACGGAGGTCGCGTTCTGCGGCGCCAGCCTCCCGACGCTGCGCCGCATCCGCGCGATGATGGCGACGCCCTACTACCACATTTCGCTCTCCACCGACGTCACCGGCATCGAGAGCGCCGTCGCGCTCAAGAACGGCTACGCGCTCGGCATCGCGCTCACGGTGGGCCTCAACCAGAAGGAGAGAGGGCTCGACAGCGGCCTGCACTTCAACAGCCAGGCCGCGGTGTTCGGCCAGGCCGCCAAGGAGATGTCGCGCCTCCTCGACCTGCAGGGCGCCGGCACGCTCGACAACCTCTGCGTCGGCGTGGGCGACCTCTACGTCACCGTCTACGGCGGCCGCACGCGCGAGGTCGGGATCCTGCTCGGCCGCGGCCTCTCGATCGACGAGGCGAAGGCGGCGCTCAAGGGCGTCACGCTCGAGTCGCTCGTCGTTGCGGAGCGCGTCGGCCGCGCGGTCAAGGCGCGCATCGCCACGGGCGAGCTGCGCGCGGAGGACTTCCCGCTGCTGCTGCACATCGACCGGCTCCTCGCCGGCGAGGGCGAGGCGGCGCTGCCGTGGGAGCGCTTCACGTTCGAGGCCGCCGCCGAATATGGCCCCGCCGCCCCCGTCGCCGAACCGGCGCCGCCGGCCGCGGCGCCGGCGCGCGAGCACCCGCTCGTCCTCGCCCATCGCGGCGGGCTGGGCGACTACGACGACAACGCCGTCGGCGCGTTCGCCGACGCCCTCGCGCGCGGCATCGTCGGCGCGGAGACGGATGTGCGCCTCTCCAGGGACGGCGAGCTCGTGATCATGCACGACGCCACCGTCGACCGCACCACGACCGGCACGGGCCGCGTGGACGAGAAGACGATCGCCGAGCTCACGGCGCTGCGCCTCAGTCGCTCCGGCGAGAACGTCCCGACGTTCCGCCAGTTCTGCGAGGTCTACCGCGGCCGCACGGACGTGGACGTGGAGATCGAGATGAAGGAGCACGGCGACGAGATGACGCCCGAGCGCCTCGACCGCTACATCCGGCTGCTGCACGACCAGGCGATCGAGGGCGGGCTCGTCGAGGGAACCTACGCCTTCACGAGCTTCTCCGTCCCGACGCTGGAGCGCTTCCGCGCGCTCTATCCGGACGCGCGCCTCGGCCTCATCTGCATCGAGCTCACGGAGCAATCGATCGCGGAGGCCGCGCGCCTCGGCTGCATGCGCATCGCGCCGGAGTGGAGGAGCTCCGGTCCGCTCGGCGTCGCCAAGGCGCACGCCGCAGGCCTCAGCGTAAACCTCTGGTGCAGCGACTCGCCGTTCATCTACGACACCGTCAAGGCCTGGGGCGCGGACGTGAGCACGTCCAACCTCCCCCGCGCGATCATCGCCCACGCCCGCGCGGTATCCGCCGCGAACTAGAGCCGGTTCCGCAAAGTGTGTGGCCGCCGGAACGTCGGCTGCTACCGAGACAACGGTAGCGGCCGCGCTCCGCGCGGCCACGGAATCGTTGAAACCGCGTTAGGGCGGTTGCGGGCGGCGCGGGCGTTCTGGTATCATCCGCCCCATGCGCGCCGCGATCGAAGAAGCCGCCGCGCCGCCCGCGCCCGCGGCGGCGGACCTGAACCTCTGCTCCCCGAAGGAGGTCTCGGCGTTCCTGCGCGCGCGAGGCATCCGCCCCAGCAAGGCGCTCGGGCAGAACTTCCTCGTCGACCGCAACGTCCTCGCCCGCATCGTCGAGGCCTCCGGCGTCGCGCCCGGGACGGGCGTCCTGGAGGTCGGCGCCGGGCTCGGCGTGCTCACGTCCGCGCTGCTCGCGGCCGGCGCGCGCGTGACGGCGGTCGAGAAGGACCCCGCGCTGCAGCCGATCCTGCGGGAGCGGTTCGGCGCGGATCCGGATTTCGAGCTCGTGTGCGGCGACGCCCTCACGCTCGACTTCGCCGCTCTCTTCGCCGCCGGGCGCACGCACCTCGTCTCGAACCTCCCGTATTCCGTCGGCTCGCGCGTCGTCGTCGAGGCCGCGACCTGCGCGCATCCGCCGGAGCGGATGGCGCTGCTGCTCCAGAAGGAGGTGTGCGAGCGCTTCGCCGCGCCGGAGGGATCGCCGGAGCGCGGCGCCGCGTCGGTCTGGCTGCAGCGCCTCTACGACGTCCGCATCGCGCGCGACGTCGCGCCGTCCTGCTTCGTCCCGCGGCCGGAGGTCGTCTCGTCCGTCCTCGTCCTCTCGCGCCACGCGCGCCATCCGCTCGACCCCGCCGCGGACGCCCTCTTCCGCGCCCTCTCCAAGGCCGCCTTCCTCCACCGCCGCAAGCAGCTCGCCGCCTCGCTGCGCGACGCGGGCGCGCTGTCGCGTCCGCCGGACTTCGTCCGCGCCGCGCTCGCGGCAGCCGGCGCGCCGGAGACCGCCCGCCCCGGCGAGCTCTCCGTCGCGCAGTGGATCGCCCTTTCCGAACAATGGAGCCAACCATGCTGAAACCCGACCTCCTGACCTTCGCCGACGGCACGCCCGTCCGCACCCCCGAAGACTGGCGCCGCCGCCGCGCCGAAGCCGCCGCCGCCGTCGTCGAGACGGAATTCGGCGGCATGCCGCCCGCCCCCGCCGCGACGCGGTGGGAGTGCGTGTCCGTCTCGCACGACCCGCGCATCGCGCCCCCCGGCGTCGTCTACCTCGCCGGCAACGTCCGGATCGAGGGCGGCGCCGCGCCGTTCTCCTTCGGGATGAAGGTCTGGCTCCCGCAGGGCGCGAAGGCCGAGGCGCCGGCGCCCGTCGTCCTCGCCGGCGACGACGGCTGGTGGTGGCTCACGACCGACATGGTCAACGAGGCGCTGCGCCGCGGCTTCGCCGTCGCGACGTTCAACCGCTGCGAGTGCGCGCGCGACCTCTTCGGCCCGCGCGACGATTCGAAGCCGGAGCAGCGCGCCGAGGGCATCTACCCGATCTTCCCCGGGCGCTACGGCGCCGTGGCCGCCTGGGCGTGGGGCTACCATCGCGCGGTCGACGCGCTCCTGCAGATCCCGGAGATCGACGCGGCGCGCATCGCCGTCACGGGCCACTCGCGCGGCGGCAAGACCGTGCTGCTCGCCGCGGCGACGGACGAGCGCATCGCGCTCTGCGGCGACAACCAGAGCGGCTGCTGCGGCTGCTCCGCCTCGCGCGTCGTCGGCGAGGGCGGCGAGACGCTGAAGTCCATCTCGAAGGACTGGGGCCAGTGGTTCGGGCCGGACCTCGCGTCCTACGCCGACCGCCCGGACGCGCTCCCCTACGACCAGCACTTCCTCTGCGCCCTGATCGCCCCGCGCGCGCTGCGCGTCAACATCGGCCTCGGCGACCTCTGGTCCAACCCGCTCGGCGCGTGGGAGGTCCACAAGGCCTCGCGCGAAGTCTGGAAGCTGCTCGGCGCGGAGAGCGCGCTCGCGATCGCCTTCCGCGAAGGGCCGCACCGCTACTGGTCCGACGACTGGTCGCGCTTCCTCGACTTCTGCTCCTGGCGCCTCGCGGGCGGGCTGCGCCCGCTCGACCTCGACCGCCGCCCCGACTGGGCCGCCGAGTAGACGCTTCGCTCGTCACTCTTCACTCGTCACTCTTCACTCGTCGCTCTTCACTCGTCACTCGCCATGCGCTACGCCATCTGCTCCAACGATCCCGCCGTCATCGTCGACTCGCGCGAGGCGGGCTTCGACTATGTCGAGGCCTCCGTCCCGAACCTCGTCCGGCCGTTCGATCCGGAGGACGCCTTCGCGGAGACGCTCTCCTCCTATCGCGCCGCGGGGCTCCCGATCGAGTCCGCGAACCTCTTCCTTCCGCGCGAGCTGCGCTGCACGGGGCCGGACGCCCAGCCGCTCGACCGGCTGGCGGAATACGCCGAGACGGTCTTCCGCCGCCTCGCCGCGGCGGACGTCCCGATCGTCGTCTTCGGCTCCGGCGGCGCGCGCAAGCTTCCCGAGGGCTGGCCGAAGGAGCGGGCGGACGAGCAGTTCGTCGCGCTCCTCGCGCGCATCGGGCCGCTCGCCGAGCGGCACGGCGTCCGGATCGCCGTCGAGCCCCTCGCGCGCGTCGAGTGCAACTACATCAACACGGTCGACGAGGGCGCCGCGCTCGCACGCGCGAGCGGATCGCCCGCGGTGGGCGTCCTCGCGGACTGCTACCACTGGGCGCGGAACGGCGAGGGCGCGGAGACGATCCTCGCCGCGAAGGACCGTCTCATTCACGCCCACCTCGCCACGATGCCCAGCCGCAAGGCGCCCGGCATCGAGCCCTACGACTTCGTCCCGTTCTTCCGGGCCCTCGTCGAGGCCGGCTACGACGGCCGGGTGACGATCGAGGGCGGCCTTCCGCCGCCCGAGGGCCGGATCGAGGGCCTTCGTCTCGCGCTCGAGACCCTGCGCGCCGCCCGCGCCGCCGCCCTTTCCGCCTGACGGCCTTGCCATTCTCCGTCGCGCGTGGCAGAATCCACCGCACGGAACCGATCGAAGGAAACACAACATGTCCGAACACGAATGCAGCGGCGACTGCAAGCACTGCGCCCACGCCGCCGAAGAACAGGCCGATGCGATCGACTGCCGCATCCGACACAACCTCAAGGGCGTCCGCAACGCCGTCGTCGTCCTCTCCGGCAAGGGGGGCGTCGGCAAGAGCACCGTCGCCGCCAACCTCGCCGCCGCGCTCTCGCTCGCGGGTCGGAAGGTCGGCCTCCTCGACGTCGACGTCCACGGCCCCTCCACGGTCGAGATGCTCGGCCTGCGCGGCACGCCGCTGATGGCGACCGAGGACGGCCGCATCCAGCCCGCCGACGCAAGCGGCGTGAAGACGATGAGCGTCGGCCTCGCCGTCGACGACCCCGACGCGGCGATCGTCTGGCGCGGCCCGATGAAGCTCGGCGTCATCCAGCAGTTCCTCTCGCAGGTCGACTGGGGCGAGCTGGACTACCTGATCGTCGACGCGCCCCCCGGCACCGGCGACGAGCCGCTCACCGTCTGCCAGTCGCTTCCCGACCCGCTCGGTGCGATCGTCGTCACGACTCCTCAGAAGGTCGCCGCGGCGGACGTCTCCCGCTCGCTCGCCTTCTGCGACCAGCTGGCGTTCCCCGTCGTCGGCATCGTCGAGAACATGTCCGGCTTCGTCTGTCCGCACTGCGGCGAGAAGGTCGAGATCTTCTCCTCCGGCGGCGCCGACGAGCTCGCAAAGAAATACGACGCGCCGATCCTCGGTCGCATCCCGCTCGACCCCTCGGTCTGCGCCTCGGGCGACGCCGGCGTCCCCTTCATGCGCTCGGCCGCCGGCTCCCCCGTCGGCCAGGCCTTCGCGCAGATCGTCGCCGCCCTCGAGAAGGCGGCCGCGGAGCGCAAGCATTCGGAATGCTGAATGCCGGATGCTGAATGCCGAATTGACCGCCTTTACAATTTAACCTTTACCCTTTAACCTCCTCCCTTGAACCTCGTCCCCTACTTCCTTCGCACCGGCAAGAACGCGAAGTTCCCCTACTTCGCGCGGAGCGTCGCGCGGGAGCTGCTCGTCCCGCCGGCGCTGCGGCGCGCGCAGCGGGAGCGACTGCTCGCGTCGATCGCGGAGCGCCCGGACCGGGACGAGATCGAGACGCGCGCGGCCTACTATTGCCGGCTCGACCCCGCCGCGCCGGTCCCGCTCCCGGCGGACGCCCCGCGGCTGCGCGACCAGCGCCTGCCGTGGAAGGGGCAGGTCTACTACTTCGACACGCGCGAGTGGCTGCGCTGGTTCCCGCGCGACCTGCGCTGGCTGCACGTTCCGGGCGACGTCACCGCCGTCCCGCCCGCGCCCGCGATCGTGAAGTCGCGCCCGATCGCCGAGGACCGCGGCGGTGCGAGCGCGAACGCCGGCGCCGTCCTGCTGAACCTCAACAAGGTTCGGCACTTCATCTTCGTCCGGGACGGGCTGCGCTTCGCCGACAAGCTCCCGCGCGCCGTGTTTCGCGGCAAGGTGAAGGGCAAGCCCAAGCGCATCGCCCTCTTCGAGCGGTTCTTCGGCCGCCCCGGGCTCGACCTCGGCGACACCTCCTCCCGCGCCGTGCGTCCCGAATGGGCGAACGGGCGGCTCTCGATCGCCGAGCAGCTGCGCTTCCGCTACGTCCTCGCGATCGAGGGCAACGACGTCGCGTCGAACCTCAAGTGGATCCTCTCCTCGAACTCCCTCGCCGTGATGCCGCGCCCGGAATACGAGACGTGGTTCCAGGAGGGGCTGCTCGAGCCCGGCGTGCACTACGTCGAGATCCGCCCCGACTACGCGGACCTCGAGGAGAAGCTCGCGTGGTACGACGCGCATCCGGGCGAGGCGGAGCGGATCCTCGCCGCCGCGCATGCGTGGGTGGACCGCTTCCGCGACCCCGCGCGCGAGCGGCTCGTCTCGCTCCGCGTTCTCGACCGCTACTTCCGCGCGACCGGCCAGCGCTGAACGGAGAGCCGACATGCCGAACCTCGCCGCCCGACTTCGACAGCGCCTCGGCCCCGTCTGGGGCGCGGCGTTCGTCCTCTTCGCCGCGCAGCGGTTCGGCGACGCGATCAACGCCTTCATCGGCATCTGGCTCGTCCCGCGCTACGTCCCGGCGGGCGAGCTCGGCGCCGTCCTTCCGCTCGCCCAGGTCGCGACGTTCGTCGCGATGCCGCTCGCGGTCCTGCTCACGCCCTACGCGAAGCTGCTCAACGTCCACGCGGAGCGCGGCGAGCCGGGCAAGGTCAAGGCGATGTTCCGCGACGCCTCGCTGCTCGCTCTCGCGGTGCTCCTGCTGACGCTCGCCGCCACGCCGTTCTTCTTCCCGCTCGTCTTCCGCCACTTCGGCATCCAGAACGGCAACCTCGCCCTCGCGATCGTCGTCTCCGCGACGCTCGGCGCCCTCGCCCCGATCTTCACCGAGTCGCTCCGCGCGCTCAAGCGCTTCGGCGTGGTCTCCCTCGCGAGCGCGATCGCCCCGCCGCTGCGGCTCGCCGTCATGTGGATCGCGCTGCCGTTCCGCGGCCTCACCGGCTACTTCGTCGGCCAGACGGCGGGGCCGGCGTTCCAGTCGGGCGTCGCGCTCCTGGACTTCCTCCGCCGCCACCGCGGCGTGCGCTGCGAGCCCTGGTTCCGCGAGGACCGCCGCGTCTTCCTCGCCTTCGCGATCCCGCTCGCGTTCTCCACGATCGTCGGCAACCTCCGCGGCATGGCGGAGATGATGCCGATGGCGCGCGTTCCCGCGATCGAGTCGGCCGCCTACTACCAGATCACCCGCTTCACCGAGATCGCCTCCTATCTCGGCCTCACGCTCGTGTTCGTGCTGTTCCCCGTCGTCTCCGCCCGGCACGAGCGCGGGCAGGGCACGCGGCGCATCCTGCTCCAGACGATGTGGGGCTCGCTGGCGCTCGGGCTCGCCTTCACCGGGGCGCTCGCCCTCGCCGGGCGACCGCTCTTCGAGGCCGTCGGTTTCCTCCGGCCCTACGCGGGGCTCGCCGGCTACATCCTTCCGCTCGGCGCGATCGCTTCGGTCCGCGTCGCCTCCGCGTGCTTCACCACGCACGAGATGGCCTGCTCGCGCTTCCGGTTCCTGCGCTACACCGTTCCGATCGCGCTCGCCGAGACCGCCGCGCTCTTCCTCCTTCTCCGCGATCCGGACTTCGCGTGGCACCTCCGCCACATCGTCGGCGCCATGTTCGCGACGACGCTCCTCGGCTTCCTCGGCAACGTCGCGGAGCTCGGCCTTCGCGAAGGGTAGGGCGGATCTCCCGCCCTAGACCGGGAAGACCCAGTAGGAGAGCGCGTAGGTCCCGGGGCGGATGCGGTAGGCCGGACGGGTGTCCGGGCCGCAGGAGCCGGTGCCGAGGCCGCGGTGCGCGGCGTCGAGGTAGAGCGTGACGTTCTCCTCGGGCTTCAGTTCCGAGACGTGCTTCGCGGGCCAGAGGACCTCGTCCGGCAGGTGCGTCGCGTTGAAGCCGAAGTTCGCGCCCTCGGCCTGGAACTGCAGGCCGCGGCCGCGCGCGTCGGCGAGCGTGAGCCACCGCGCGTCGACGTGGTGCCCGTGCTCCTGCGGCACGATGTAGGGGAAGAACTGGTCCGTCACGGTCGAGGCGAAGGTTCCGACGATGGAGCCCTCCCTGCGGTCCGGGTAGCTCTCGAGCGGCCCGGGTCCGAACCACGTGAGGTTCTCGAGCGAGGGCGAGAGCGTCATCCGCACGCCGAGGCGCGGCAGGTCGTCGTAGGCCTTCGGCACGACGAAGACGTGGCGGCAGAGCAGCGCGCCGGTGGGCTCGAGGCGGTAGCTGGCGCGGTGCTCGATGGCCGGGCGGGCCGGGGCCTTGCCTTCGGGCCGCTTGTAGACCTCCTTCTTGAAGCCGTATTCGCCCTTCTTCTCCTCAATGGTGGCGCCGAGGTCGGGGCCGGCGGGACGGAAGAGCGAGCGCGTCTCGACGGAGGCGGCGCCGCCCTTGAGCGGCTTGAAGGAGAACGCGACGCGGTCCTCCTCGAGGACGTCGAGCCCCGCCATGCACCAGCGGCCGAAGGCCTTCCAGCGGTTCTTGCGAGCCCAGTCGCCCTGGCCCTTGATGCACTCGTTGTCGGTCGGGCAGCGCCAGAGCGTGAAGGCCGGTCCGGCGAGGAGGAGCGGCCTGCCGTCGACCGCGAGCGGGCCGAGCGCGCCGTTCTCGGCGTCGAGCAGCAGCTCCACGCGGCCGGCGACGAGCGCCGCGGGGGCGCCGTCCCTCTCGACGACGCCGACCTCGGCGCCCTTCCTCTCGACGAGGAGCATCGCGCGCGGGAGGTCCTTGGCGGAGTCCTGCGGGAGCGGCAGCGGCATCTGGTCCCACGCGACCTGGTGGCCGCGCGGCGCCCACTTCTCGTCGGCCTTGAGCGTGGCGGAGACGTAGAGGAACGCCTCCTCGCCGGGGGCGAGGGAGGGGAGCTTTCCGAAGTCGTATCCGAGCAGCTTCAGCGTCGTCTTGCCCTGCGGCGGGACGGCGAGCGGGGCGACCCTGCCCTTCGCGACGGCCTCGCCCTCGACCTGCACCTCCCACGTCGCCTCGAGCCAGTCGGCGCCGGCGCGGAAGCAGTCGCGGTTCTCGCACGCGACGATTCCCTTCTTCGCGTCGGCGAGGGAGAAGGCGAGCGGCTGCTGGATCTGCTTCACGTCCCACATCTGCGGCTTGGGCGTGCGGTCGGGGTTGACCATGCCGTTGCAGACGAAGTTGACGTCGTTCGGGAAGTCGCCGAAGTCGCCGCCGTAGCCCCAGTCGCCGGTCTCCTTGCGCAGGATGCCCTGCTCGACCCAGTCCCAGATGAAGCCGCCCTGCAGGCCGTGGTGCGAGCGGATGGCCTTCCAGTAGTCGGCGAAGCCGCCGCAGCTGTTGCCCATCGCGTGCGAGTATTCGCACATGATGAACGGCCGGTCGTCCTTCACCTTCTCGACGTAGCGGACCATCGAGTCCTCGATGGGCGGATACATCGGGTTCACGACGTCGGTGAGGCGGTGCGAGATGGGCGAGCCGAAGATCGAGGCGTCCTGCCGCCAGCCGCCGTGCGTCGCGCCTTCGTAGTGGAGCGGACGCGTGGGGTCGGCCTGGCGGATCCAGTCGGCGAGCGCGAGGTGGTTCTCGCCGACGCCGCTCTCGTTGCCGAGCGACCAGAAGATCACCGAGGGATGGTTCCTGTCGCGCAGCACCATGCGCGAGCCGCGCTCGAACCACGTGTGGCGCCACGCGTCGATGTGCGTGAGGTCCGCGTAGTTGGCGTGGCACTCGATGTCGGCCTCGTCGACGAGGTAGATGCCGTATTCGTCGCACAGGTCGAGCCAGCGCGTCTCGTCCGGGTAGTGGCAGCAGCGGACGGCGTTGAAGTTGAAGCGCTTGAGGAGCTTCGCGTCCAGCTCGTCCGTCTCCGCCGGGACGAACTTGCAGTGCTCCTGGTGGAACTCGTGGCGGTTCACGCCGCGGATCTCGGTCGCCCTGCCGTTCACCAGGAGCTCCCGGTTCGCGATGCGGACGTCGCGGAAGCCGATGCGCTGCGAGACGCACTCGACGGCCCTGCCCTTGAGGTCGCGGAGCGTGACGACGAGCGTGTAGAGGTTCGGCACCTCGGCGCTCCACGGCGAGACGCCCGGGAGGCGCGCCTCGACGACGGCCTCGCCGAGGTTGGAGCGGTAGTCGTAGGACTGCGGGCCGGAGCGCAGGAGCTTCGCGCCCGGGACGGGGCGGCCCTTCGCGTCGAAGAGCTGCGCGTCGAAGCTCCAGTCGTCGTGCGGGTCGTCGAGCGTCTTCGGGTTCCAGCCGTGGCGGTCGGGCGAGGAGACGTATTCGGCCTTCGCGCGGACCCAGAGCGTGCCGGCGGGCTTCTTCGCCTGCCAGTCCCAGCCCGCGCGCACGGTGACGTCGCCGAGGAAGAGCGGTCCCTGCGAATAGAGGTAGACGCTGCGGTGCAGCCCAAGCTCCATCCAGTGGTCCTGGTCCTCGACGTAGCTCTGCGCGCTCCAGCGCACGCACAGCACCGCGAGCTCGTTGCGGCCCTCCCGGACGAACTTCGAGAGGTCGAACTCCGAGGGGAGCTTGCTGTCGGTGGACATGCCGGCGAGCGAGCCGTTGACGTAGTACCACGCCTGCGACTCGGCGGCGCCGACGTGGAGGACCGTGCGGCGATCCTTCCAGCCCTTGGGCAGGACGAACGACGTGCGAAGGACCGCGCAGGGGTTCTCGTCCGGCACGCGCGGCGGGTCGTTCCTGAACGGCATCTGCACGTTCGTGTAGTGCGGGTGCGAGAAGCCCTGCGTGCAGAGGTCGCCGGGGACGTCGACCTTCGGCCACTTCGCCGTGTCGGCCCTGTCGGCGACCTCGGCGGCCTTCACCTGCTCGACCTTCTCGTGGAAGGAGACCGACCACTTGCCGTCGAGGGAGAGGAACCACTTGCTGCGCTTCGGATTGCGCGAGAGCGCGGCGGCGGCGGTGGGGTAGGGGACGAGGTCCGCGCGGCCGCGCAGACGGTTCATCGAGGTGAGTTCGGGGATTTCCCAGGGGCGGGAGAAGAGGGTCGGGTCGAGCATGGCGTGGAGTGTTTGGGTGTCGTGGACGCTGCGAATTCTAGCAGAGGGGCGGGCAAATGGGAAGGGCGTTTGCCACGGCGGAGCGGTTCTGGTAACATGGGCCGCATGAAAGCGATCCCCCTCATCCTCCTGTGCGCGGCGATGGCGGCCGGCTGCGTCGTCACCAAGCGCGTCGACAACGGCTCGGGCGATTTCCGGCACGGCGACGCCGGCTTGACGGTCGAGGTCTGGAAGGACGGCTCGCTCTCCTACCAGGGGAGGAAGGTGTCGCGCGAGAAGCTCGTCCGCGAGCTGCACGACGACGCGTTCGTCGAGGAGCGCGGCCAGACCGCGCAGCGCGCGGTCATCCTCGAGGCGCAGCGCGGCGTCCCGGCGGAGCGGCTCGTCGAGGTGCGCGACTACCTCGTCGCGAACCGCATCCCCCGCGTCGTCCTGCGCACCGCGCGCAGCACGGGGGCGGACGTCGGCGGCATCGACGCGGATCGCCTCACGCCCGCGCAGCGCACGTTCCGCGAGATGATCGAGACCGACGCCGCGACCGTGCGGGGGCGCTAGCCGTGGCGGGGTCCGCGACAGGCGTGCCGCTCCCCGCGTGCCTGCGAGCCGCGGACGCCGCGCGCGAGCCGGCGACGGCCGGCTTCGCCTGGAACGAGCGCCACCTGCAATGCATCTGGGCGGACGCCCGGCTGCGCCCGGCGCGTCTCGTCACGACGGGCGGGCGTCCGGTCCGCGTCCTCGACCCCGGCCGCTGGAACGGCGGGCCCGGCCCCGACTTCCGCGGCGCGAGGCTCGAGATCGGCGGCGAGCTCCGCCGGGGCGACGTCGAGGTCCACGTCCGGCCCGGCGACTGGAACGCGCACGGCCACTCGGCCGACCCGGCCTACGCGGACGTCGCGCTGCACGTCGCGTGGTTCCCGCCCGCGCCGGACGAGGCGCTGCCGGAGATTCCGCTCGCGCTCCTGCGCGACGCGATGCTGGACCGACCCGGCTTCTCCTTCGACCAGATCGACCCCTCCGCCTATCCGCGCCCGGCGCGCTCGGACCTCGACCGTCCGTGCCGCGACGCCCTCGCCGGCGCGCCGCCCGCCGAGGCGGCGGCGCTGCTCGCCCGCGCCGGCCGGATGCGCCTCGCGCGCAAGGCCCGCGCCCTCGCCGCGAAGGCCGGGCGCGCCGGCTCGCGGGCGCAGGTCTTCTACGAGGAGACGCTCGCCGCGCTCGGCTGGCGCCCCAACGCCGTGCCGATGCGCGCGCTCGCCCGCGCCCTTCCGCTCGGCGAGCTCGCGGCGGCGCGCGACGATCTCGCGCGCTACGCGCTCCTGCTCGGGCGCGCGGGCCTCCTGCCGGAGGAGGGCTCGCGCGGCGCGCCGGCCGACTGGACCGCGCGGATCTGGGGTGCGGCGTTCCGCGCCGGGGCCTCGCATGCCGCCGACGCCCGCGCGGGCTGGACGCTCGCCGGGATCCGTCCCGCGAACCATCCCCGCGTCCGCCTCGCCGCCGCCGCCGCGCTCTTCCGGACGCCGGACGGCGTCCTGCGCGCCCTCGACGCGCTGCCGCGCGGCGACGCGAAGGCGTGGGCGCGCGCGGCGGAGGCGGTCTTCCGCGACGCGACGCGCGGCGCGGAGTCGCTTCCGCCGCCCGCCGCGAAGCGCGGCGCCCCGCTCGGGACGGAGCGCATCCACGCCATCCTCGCCAACGTCGTCGCGCCCCTGGTCGCGGCCGATCCGGAGGAGGCGGCGCGCCTGCAGGACGCGCTGCCGGGCGAGGCCGTCGGCGCGCCGATGAAGGAGATGGCCTTCCGTCTCTTCGGCGCCGACCACAACCCCGCGCTGTATTCCTCCCGCGCGCTCCTCACGCAGGGCCTGCTCGAGCTCTGGGACGCCTACTGCTCCGCCTCGCCCGAGTCGTGCCGCACCTGCCCGCTCGCGCGTGCGCCGCTGCGCTAGCCTTCGGCGAGGAGCTTCGCGAGGGCCTCGGCGGCGAGCTTGGGGTTCGCCTTGCCCTTCGAGAGCTTCATCACCTGGCCGACGAGGAACTGCAGGCTCGCCTTCTTGCCCGCGCGGAACTCCGCCGCCGGCTTCGGGTTCGCGTCGATCGCCTGGCGCGCGAGCGCCTCGACGGCGCCGGCGTCGGACACCTGCGCGAGGCCGCGATCCTTCACGATCGCGTCCGGGTCGCCGCCCTTCTCGAAGATCTCCTCGAGGAGCTCCTTCGCGGTCGGGCCGTTGATGGTGCGGGCCTCGACGAGCCTGAGGAGCGACGCGAGCGAGGCTGGCGTGACGGTCTTCAGGTCCGCGATGTCGAGCGACGCGGCGCCGAGCAGGCGCAGCAGGTCGCCCATGATCCAGTTGGCGGCGGGCTTGGCGGGCGCGCCGGCGGCGACGGTCGCCTCGAAGAAGTCGGCGAGCGGCTTCTGCGCGGCGAGGACGCCGGCGTCGTAGGCGGGGATGCCGAACTGCGACCGGAAGCGCTCGCGCTTGGCCTCGGGCGCCTCGGGGAGAAGCGCGCGCCAGGCCTCGACCTGCTCCTCCGTGAGGTCGACGGGGAGGAGGTCCGGCTCGGGGAAGTAGCGGTAGTCGTGGGCGTTCTCCTTCGTGCGCATCGAGAACGTCTCGCCGAGGTCGCCGTCCCAGCGGCGGGTCTCCTGGACGACGGCGCCGCCGGCCTGCAGCAGGGCGGTCTGGCGCGCGATCTCGAACTCGAGCGCGGCGTGGATGCCCTTGAAGGTGTTCATGTTCTTGATCTCGACCTTCGTGCCGAGCGCGTCGGAGCCCTCGGGGCGGAGCGAGACGTTCACGTCCGAGCGCATGTTGCCGTCCTCGAGGTTGCAGTCGGAGACGCCGGCGTAGACGAGGATCTCGCGGAGGCGCTGGAGGTATTCCATCGCCTCGTCGGGGGAGGAGAGGTCGGGCATGCCGACGATCTCCATGAGAGGCGTGCCGCAGCGGTTGTAGTCGACGCCGGAGTGCCGCGCGTAGTGGTTGATCTTGGCGGCGTCCTCCTCGAGGTGGATGTGGTCGAGGCGGATGCGCTTCGGGGCGCCGGACGGGACGCCGCCCGCGTGGATCTCCACGCCGCCGCCGAGGCAGAGCGGGGCGCCGCTCTGGGAAATCTGGTAGTTCTTCGACATGTCCGGGTAGAAGTAGTTCTTCCGGGCGAACTCGGCGTGGCGGGCGATCTCGCAGCCGAGCATGAGGCCGGACATGACGACGAGCTTCACGGCCTCCGTGTTCGCGCGGGGCAGCGCGCCGGGCAGGCCGAGGCAGACGGGGCAGACGTTCGTGTTGGGCTCGGTTTCCGTGGAGAGCAGGCACCCGCAGAACATCTTCGTGCGGGTCTTGAGCTGGACGTGGGTCTCGAGTCCGATGTTGACGAGGTAGTTCATTTGAGCAGTCCCTCCATTGCGCGCGCGGTGCGAAGCAGCGTCGGCTCGGCGAAGGGCGGGCAGAGGATCTGGAGGCCGACGGGGAGGCCGAGGTCCGCGGTGCGGCCGCAGGGGATCGAGACGCCGCAGAGGCCCGCGAGGTTCGCCGGGACGGTGAACGCGTCGCAGAGGTAGGCCTGCAGCGGGTCGTTCACGGTCGAGTCGAGCTTGAAGGCCGGCGTCGGCGCGACGGGACAGAGGATCGCGTCGACCTTCGCGAACGCGGCGTCGAAGTCGCGGCGCACGAGCGTCCGCACCTTGAGCGCGCGGTTGTAGTAGGCGTCGTAGTAGCCGCTCGAGAGCACCCAGGTGCCGAGCAGGATGCGGCGCTTCACCTCCGGGCCGAAGCCGTGCGTGCGCGAGAGGTCGTAGAGCGACTGCAGCGAGCCGTCGGGCCCGACCTCGCGGCGGCCGTAGCGGACGCCGTCGAAGCGCGCGAGGTTCGCGCTCGCCTCGGCGGTGGCGACGATGTAGTAGACGGCGATCGCGTATTCGGTGTGCGGGAGCGAGATCTCCTCGACGCGCGCGCCGGCGGCGGCGGTCTTCTCGATCGCCGCGCGCACGAGCGCCATCACCTGCGGGTCCGTCCCCTCGACGAAGTACTCCTTCGGGACGCCGATGCGCAGCCCCTCGACCGAGGCGCCCGCGAGCGCGGCGCGGTAGTCGGGGACGGGGCGGTCGAGGCACGTCTGGTCGTGCGGGTCGGCGCCGGCGATCGCCTGCAGGAGGATCGCGGCGTCCTCGACGTCGCGCGCGATCGGGCCGACCTGGTCGAGCGACGAGGCGAACGCGGTGACGCCGTAGCGCGAGACGCGTCCGTAGCTGGGCTTGAGTCCGACGCACCCGCAGAACGACGCGGGCTGGCGGATCGAGCCGCCGGTGTCGGTGCCGAGCGAAGCGAGGGCGATGCCGCCCGCGACGGCGGCGGCGCTGCCGCCGGAGGAGCCGCCCGGGACGCGGTCCGGCGCGACGGGGTTGCGCGTCACCTGGAACGCGCTGTGCTCCGTGGAGGCGCCCATCGCGAACTCGTCCATGTTCACGCGGCCGCAGGGGATGGCGCCCTCGGCGCGGAGGCGGGCGACGACGGTCGCGTCGAACGGCGCGACGTAGCCCTCGAGGATGCGCGAGGCGCAGGTGCAGGGCTGGCCCTTCACGTTGAAGATGTCCTTCATCGCGACGGGGATCCCCAGCAGGTCGCGGTCCTCGCCCGCGCGGCGGCGGGCGTCCGCCTCGGCGGCGCCGGCGAGCGCGCCCTCGGCGTCGACCGTGAGGTAGGCGCCGATGGCGGCGTCCTTCGCGGCGATCGTATCGAGGACGGACTGCGTGAGCTCGACCGACGTGAAGTCGCCGCGGCGGAGGGCGTCCTGCGCGGAGACGACGGAGAGGGCGGAGATGTCGATGCTGGCCATGGCGCTACTCCACGATGCGGGGCATGCGGAACTCGGTCTCGGACGCGTCGGGCGCGTTGCGGAGGACCGTCTCGCGGTCGAGGGACGGCTCGACGACGTCCTCGCGGAGGACGTTCGCGACGGGCTGGCCGTACTGGGTGGGCTCGATGCCCGTGAGGTCGAGCTCGGAAAGCTTGTTCACGTAGGCGACGATGGGGCCGAGCTCGCGCTGGAACCTCGCCATCTCCTCGGGGGAGAGGTCGAAGTGCGCTAGCGCGCAGACGTGCGCCACGTCGAGGGAGGAATCGCTCATGGCAGTGACGAGTGACGAGTGACGAGTGACAAGTGGGGGAGATTGCGGAAACGCGCGGCATTCTAGCAGAACGGCGGCGGGAAGTCACGCGGGCGGGAGCGCGTCGTAGAGCGCGGCGGCGCGGCGGGCGACGGCGTCCGAGGGGTCGAGGAAGCGGACGCCGGGGGCGGCCTCGCGCAGGAGCGGGAGCAGGAAGGGGTAGTGCGTGCAGCCGAGGACGATCGGGTCGCAGTTCGCGGCGAGGAGCGGCGCGAGGACGCGCTCCACGGTGGCGCGGGCGGTCGGGGAGGCGAGGTCGCCCGACTCGACGAGCTCGACGAACCCCTCGCCGACGGCGGGGACGACGCGCACGCCCGAGGCGAAGCGCGCGGAGGTCTCGCGGAAGAGGCGCCCGCGCAGCGTGTGGGCGGTGGCGAGGATGCCGACGGCGCCGGTGCGCGAGAGCGCGGCGGCGGGCTTCACGGCGGGCTCCATCCCGACGAACGGGACGCCCGGGTGCTCGGCGCGGAGCGTCTCGAGCGCGACGGCGGAGGCGCTGTTGCATGCGACGACGACGAGGCGCGCGCCGAGCCCGAGGAGGCCGCGGACGATCTCGCGGGAGCGGGCGCGGATCTCCTCGTCGGGGCGGGCGCCGTAGGGGCAGAAGGTCCAGTCGGCGGTGTAGAGGACGCGCGCGGCGGGGCGGAGGCGCAGGAAGGCGCGGGCGACGGAGAGGCCGCCCACGCCGGAGTCGAAGAACCCGACGGCGGGCTTCGGCGCGGCGGGCGCGGCGGCGCTGGCGGCGGAACCCGCCACGGCGCTAGTCGCGGACGCGGAACCGCGCGGCGATCTCGTCGAGCTCGGCCCGGTCGCGCCCGTTGAACGAATCCCGCGCGCGGAGGAGGCCGCGGACGATGTTGCGGGCCCGGTCGAGCTCGCCCTGCGCCTCGAGGATCTGCGCGAAGTGAAGGTGGAAGCGCGGGTCGTTGTCGTTGTCCAGCTGCATCGCGTTGTCCATCGCCGCGCGGGCCGAGGCGGCGTCGCCGCGGGCGAGCATCACGCAGGCGAGGGTGTCCCAGGCGCCGCCCCAGCGCGGCTCGAGCTCGATCATGCGGCGGGCGAGGGTCTCGGCCTCGTCGTATTTGCGGAGGCGGAATTTGGCGAAGGCCAGGTCGTTCAGGGCGAGGCGGTGGTCGGGCTCGGCGCGGAGGACGCGCTCGAGGAAGGCCTCGGCGGACTCCTCGCGGCCGAACTCGAGGGCGTTGGAGCCCATGACCCAGTTGGCGAAGGGGTGGTCGGGCGCGCGGCGGAGGATCTCCTTGGCGTGGGCGACGCCGCTCTTGCGGTCGGCGAGGCGGAAGTCGAGCGAAAGGACCTCGGAGAGGAGCGGGACGGGGTCGAAGGAGTTGAGGGCGCGGGACGCGGCCTGCTCGGCCCCCTTGAGCGCGGCGAGCAGCTCCTCGCGGGCGTCGGCGGGCTTGTCCTCGAAGACGGCGGCGCGCGCGGAGAGGACGAGGACGCGCGGGTCGTCGGCGGCCGGGGTCTGGGCGAGCGCGGCGAGCTCGGACCGCAGGGCGGCGACGGCGGCGGCACGGCCCTCGGCGTCGCCGGCGCGGATCGCCTTCTCGGCCTCGGAGGCGTGGATGTGGGCGAGGAGCAGGCGCGCGTCGGTCGAGGCGGAGTCGAGCTCGAGGAGCCGGTTGGCGATGGCGCGGGCCTGGTCGGTGGAGCCCGCGAGGAGGTCGGCGGTGGCGGTCTCGTAGAGGATTCGCGAATTGGGGACGCCGGCGAGGGCGGCGCGCTGCAGCAGATCCTTCGCCTCGTCGAACCGGCCCTTGTAGAGCGCGATGCGGAAGAGGCCGAGGATGGCGTTGCGGTCGGCGGGGTCCTCCTCGAGGATCCTCCGGAACGCGTCCTCGGAGGCGGTGAAGTTGCCGCTGGAGAGGAACAGGTCGGCCATCTTGCGGCGGATCGCGCCCTGGTCCTCGGGGGCGATGCCGTCGAACGCCTCGCCGATCGCCTGGAGCGCGGGGTTCGCCTGGCCGGAGGCGGCCCAGCTGAGGCCGAGCTGGACGAAGACCCGCGGGTCGGCGACGTAGCCGGAGCGGGACGAGAGGTGCCAGCCGTCGACGGGCGGGCGCTCGGCGAGGTCCTCGAGGACGGCGGCGACGTCGGGCTCGCGCTCGGGGTGGACCCCACGGCGCACGAGCAGGATCCAGTTGAGCGTGGCCGAGAGGTTCTCGGGGTCGAAGTCCCGGACCCGCTCGAACAGGTCGAAGGCCTCGTCCTTGAGGTCCCGGCCGAGGAGGAGGAAGGCGGCGTTGTTGCCGGCCATCGAGACCTGGGAGCGCGCCAGCGCCGCGTAGGCGCGGACGCGCGGAGGGGCGTTGGTGGGAATCGACTCGAAGAGCGGCTGGAGCGCGTCCATGCGGGCGCGGACGCGTTCGGCGACGGGCCCGAGCGGCATCGAGGCGGCGTCCTCGGGCTTCGCCCCGACGAAGACGATGCCGTTGGGGACGTCGGCGAACGAGCCGAACTGCCAGAGGTGGGGGATGTAGGAGAAGGCGAGGGACGCGGGGGCGTCGGAACGCCTCTCGAGCCATTCGTGCAGGAGGGCGGGCGCGCCGACCTCGGCCGTGTTGCGCAGGCCGATGTCGGGCAGTGCGTCCTTGACGATCGACAGGGAGCGCGAGGTCGTGTCGGCGAGGTTGATCGGGTGGAACGGCTCCCCGCGCTCCTGCGCCCGCAGCAGGAGGTTCGCGTCGAAGATCCCGGGGGTCACGAGCCACTCCCGCTCCTCCATGTCGTCGAGCGTCGCGTCGGCGTAGCGCGGGAGGAAGGCCCAGGGGCGGGGCGAGGCGTCGTCGGCGTTGTTCCGGACGGCGTAGAGCAGGACGGCGGCCGCGAGGGCGAGGACCGCGGCCGCGGGGGCGCGGACGTGCGCCGGCCGCTCCTGCGCGCGCGCGCGACCGGCGAGGTGGAGGATCGCCGTGAGCGAGACCGCGACGAGGTAGCCGACGCAGAGCGCCGTCATCGCGTAGGGCTGGATCGGGTAGAGGCCGCCGCCGACGAGGCGCCAGGGCGAGTGGCGGAGGTCGAGCACGACCGAGAGCGTCGTCGCGGCGATCGCCAGGTGGAGCGCGACCATCGCGATCCCGCCCTCGCCGTTGAGCGCGCGGCGCCCGACCAGCAGCGACGTGAGCCACGGCGCCACCGAGACGCCGACGAGGATGATCCAGTAGGTCCGGTCGATCGACTGGTAGACGCCCTGGACGAGGCCGCGCCCCAGGGAGCGGAAGACCCACCAGAACGTCCGGTCGGAGCCGAGGATCGCCGCGCCGCGCGACGACGAGAACTCGCCCGCGTTCCACAGCAGCAGCAGGATGGCCGGCAGGATCCCCAGGAGCGCGAGGCCCAGGAAGGTGCGCGGCGTGAGCTTCTCCTCGCCCCAGAGGACGAAGACCGCGTAGAGGAAGAAGACGGGGGCCCAGCCGACGAACGCGGAGGCCTGCGACATCCCGGCGCCGTGCAGCAGCGCGAAGGCCGCCATCCAGGCGAGCCGCCCCGTCGCCCCGAAGCGTAGCAGGCAGAGGGCCGACAGGAGCAGCCACGCGAGGTGGAACGAATGCGGGTGCGTCTGCGCCGCCGTCGTCCACCACGGGGCGCAGAACGCGAGCGCCGCCGCCGCGGCGAGTCCGCTCGCGAGCGAGACGCGCCAGAGGGGGATCGACGGGTCGGCGCCGAGGGCGATCTCGAACGCGTCGCGGTCCGCCATCCGGAGGAAGAGCTGCGCGAAGACGAGGTAGAGCAGGGCGACGGCGAGGGCGGAGACGACGGCGTGGAAGAGGTTCGACGCGACGACGGCGCACGAGGCGGGCGCGAGCGCGAGGACGGCGGAGACCGCGCCGCGCCAGACGAAGTTCCGGTCCATGAGGTTCGGGCGCGCGCCGGAAAGCCCGGCGAGCGCCTCGGCCGCGTCCCCGGGGATCGCGAACGCGCGGAGCGAGAACGCGAGGTAGACCAGGAGCGAGACGCCGAAGACGATGGCGGCGACGACGAGGTTGCGCCGGAAGAGCCGCGCGTCCGCGGCGCGCTCCTCGAGGAGGCGGTCCGCTTCGCTGCGGGGGCCGATGGCGGTGTTGGGCGTCATGTCGGAAGGGAGGGTTGGCGTGCGGGGGAGAGCACCTTCTCCATCGCCTCGATGCGGGCGAGGGAGAGGGACTTGAGGTCGACGGCGCCGAAGCGCGCGGCGTCGAGTCCGGGGAAGCGCTCGGCGAGCAGCTCGGCGAAGGTCATGCCGTGGTTGGCGAACTGCAGGTTCTGGCGCCAGTAGCCGATCACGTCCTCGACGTATTCGTAGAGCCAGAAGGCGCGCGATCCGGCGTCGTAGATCGTGCAGCGCTCGATCGGGTAGGAGGGCGACCCGTATTGCGACTCGACGAACTCCGGCGCCATGAGCGCGCCGAGGCGGATGAGGTCGGTGCCGGTGAGCCGGACGTGCAGCGGCGTGTCCGGCGCGGGCACCTCGAAGCGGCCCTCGAGGTAGATCAGGACCGTCCGCCCGTAGTCGGGGAAGCGCTCGCGGCAGGCCGCGTCGATCTCCCGGAGGATCGCGGCGGCCTTCGGCCCGCCGTAGGTGAAGAAGACGATGTTGCGGACGGCGACCTGCTGCTCGGCGGCGCTCTTCAGCAGCTCCTGGAGGCCGTAGCGCAGGCTCGTTCCGGTCGCGACGACGTCGCCCACGAAGAACGACGCGGCCTTCGGGAAGTAGACCTTCCGGTAGGAGTTCTCGGTGATGTGCCACTCCTCGGAGTCCTGCGCGTCGCGCGCGCGCTGCGCCGACATGAAGCAGGTCGTGTGCGCGTTCCAGCCGAAGGCGTCGGCGAGCGCGTCGCGCAGGCCGAAGTTGAGGCCGCCGCGGAGGATGTTCACGACGACGGCGTCGGACTCGGGGATGTCGGGCGAAAGCGCGCGGAGGATCTCCGTGCAGGCCTCGCGCAGGAGTCGCGTGTAGCGGACGCCGGCGACGGTCGGGTCGTTGCAGATCGCGCGGGTGCCGGGCGTCGTGGCGACGTAGGACTCCAGCGCGCCCGGCTCGGCCGGGCCGATGCGGTAGAGGCGGGCGGAGCCGGATTCGTAGGCGAGGGAGAGGGATTCCATGTTGCGGTCTAGGCCTTGCGGCGGAACTTCGGTCCGCCGGCGTGCGGATCGTGCGTGGCGGGGTTGAAGACGAGGCGCAGCCCGAGGATCTGCGCGGCGAAGTCGGGCGAGTTGGAGCGGCGGGCGGCGCTGCGGCAGACCTCCGCGGGGTAGCACCAGGCGCCGCCGCGGAGGACGTGCGGATGCTGGCCGGGGATCTTGTCGGGCGGGCCGGCCGGGTCCATCTCCTCGGGCGGGTAGTCCTCCAGGAAGACGTCCTGGCACCATTCGCAGACGTTGCCGTGCATGTCGTAGATGCCCCAGGCGTTGGGCTTCTTGGCGGCGACGGGGTGCGTCTTCTCGTCGGAATTGTCCGCGAACCACGCCATCTCGGCGAGCGTCTCCGTCGCGAACGGCGCCTCGGTGCCGGCGCGGCAGGCGTATTCCCACTGCGCCTCGGTCGGGAGCGAGAACGTGCCGAGGCCGTGCGTGCCGCTGTTGAGGCGGCGGACGAACTCCTGGCAGTCGTTCCAGCTCACGCTCTCGACGGGGTAGTCCGTCCCGAGGTCGAAGGCGGAGGGGTTGTTGCCCATGATGATCATCCACTGCGCCTGCGTGACGGGCGCGTAGCCGATCCAGAACCCCTTGGTGATGAAGACGGAGTGGCGGCGCTCGACCGATTCCCGGCCCTCCTCCTCCTCGGGGCTGCCCATGAAGAACATCCCGGGCGGGCACCACACGAACTTCACCGCGACGCCGGCCTTGAGCTCGAAGGCGAGCTTCTCGCCGGCCTGGCGGCCGTCGGGCGAGACGGCCGACGCCCCGGCATCCTCCTTCTTCCGCGCGGCGAGCGCCGGGGCGGACGCCGGCGCGGCGGAAGTCGCGCCCGCGGGGGCGCCGCCCGCGGCGGCGGCGCGGCGCGCGGCCATGATCTCGCTCGGCTTGAGCGGCTTGTCGGCGGCGGGCGCCGCCGGGGCGGCGCCGCCCTCGGCGGCCGCGGCGGCCGCCGCCGCGCGGCGCGCGGCCATGATCTCGCTCGGCTTGAGCGGCTTGTCGGCGGCGGGGGCCGCCGGAGCGGCGCCGCCCTCGGCGGCCGCGGCGGCCGCCGCCGCGCGGCGCGCGGCCATGATCTCGCTCGGCTTGAGCTTCGCGCCCGGCGCGGCGGTCTTCGCCGCGGGGGCCGGAGCGGGCGCGGCGCCCGGTGCGCCGGCGGCGGGCGCGGGCCCGTAGGCGAGCCCGGCGGGACGGACCGTGACGACGCCGCCGGGACGCGCGTAGGGCATCCCGACGGGCGGCGCGCCGGGGGCGGCATAGGGCGGCGGGGGGTAGCCGGGCGGGGGGTAGGGGACGCCGGGATACGGAGCGGCGGGATAGGCGGGCGGATAGCCCGGAACGGGCGCGCCGGGCATCGGCATTCCGGGGGCGGCGGGAAACGGGGGCCGCGCGGCGCCGGGCGCGCCGGGGGCCGGATAGGGGGCCGGAGGCGGCGGCATGCCGGGGGCGGGCGCGGCGCGGCGGACCGTTCCCGAGCCGCCGGCGGGGGCTCCGCCCAGGGAGATCGGAGCGGGGGCGGCGGGGGCGCCCCGGACCGCGCCGGCGGCGGGCGGGGGCATCCCGGGCATGGGGACTGGCGCGGCGGCGGGGGCGCCGCAGAAGGGGCAGAAGCGGCCGCCGGCAACGAGCGGCTTGCCACAGTTGGTGCAGAACATGTCGGAGACGGTTCGGGGTGAAATTCCATGCCGCCCGGAGCCGGACGGCGCAACGCCCGTTAGCATACCACAGCGCGCGCGCGAAGGAAAGCGAATTGTCCGTCGCGGCTCCCTGCCGTTCCGGACGCGGCGCTACCTCGCCGCGCCGTCCTTTTCGGAGTGCGGGCGGAGGCCGGCGGCGGCGAGGGCGAGGTTGATCGTCTCCTCGAGGTCGCCGTTGAGGTTGAGGCGCAGGTTGACCGGCGTCCTCTTCTTCCCTTCGGCGGCGGAGCCGTCGAGCCGGATCGCGAGGCGGTTCCCGCCGTCCTCGCCCCGCGTGAGGTCGAGGCGGAGCACGTCGTAGTCGAGGTTGCGCAGCGCCTGCTCGAGCGAGGCGCACGCCTCCTCCGGAAGTCCGGACGCGCGGAGCTTGTCGACGACGACGGCGGGGTCCTCCAGCTCGATGCGTCCGACCTGGCCGGGTGGCGAGAAGAGGTAGGAGTCGCGCAGGCGCACGGCGGATCCGTTTCGGATCGCGAGAGGGAGCTTGCCGTAGAGCTTGCCGGTCGCGCTGCCGCGCACGTCCGGGAAGAGGCCGAGCACCTCGCCCGCCTCGAGGCCGTCCATGAGGACCGTGAAGCCGGCGTCGAGGCTCGCGAGGTTCATGTGCAGCGCGTAGACGCGGACCACGCCGCCGCAGAATCCGGCGCGCCCTTCGGTGAGCAGGAGCGAGGATCCGCCGCCGCGGAACCAGAAGCTGCCGGCGTCGAGCGCCACGCGCCCGAGCCGCGCCTCCTTGAACAGGACGCCGAAGGGCTGCAGGTCGGCGTGGGAGCCGAAGCCGTCGACGCGGAAGTAGCCGCGCGCGCCGGAGAGCGAGGCGTCCTGCTCGCCGACGCGCCCCTCCGCCCGCAGGTCGACGAGCCGCGCGGAGGCGCTCCACTGCGGGACGGGGGCGCCAGCCTCGCGCGCGACCGTGACGACGCCCGTGACGAGCCCGGCGAACCGCGGCGCGAGGTCGGGCGGCGCGAAGGCGCGCAGCAGCGGCGCGAGGAGGGCGTCGTCCTGCGTGAAGTCCGCGTGCGGCAGGCGCGCGGCGGCGGCGAACGCGCCGCCCTCGGCGGCCGCGTCGGCGTCGATCCGCCACGCGGTGCCCTCGAAGCCCGCGTCCGCCGTCGCGGCGACGGCGAGGCCGTTCGTTGTGTCCGAGAGGCGCGCCTTTCCGCCCGCGCGCAGCGCGGGCAGCTCGATTCCGCGCAGCGCGGGATCGTAGGAGAGCGAGACCGAGGGCTCGCGCCACGTCGGCGCGGCGAGGTCGCCGCGCAGCTCGCCGCCGAGGACCTGCCCGCGCAGCTCGCCGCGGTAGCCCTCGCCGCGCGTCCAGCCGAGGTCGAGGCGCGCGGAGGCCGTGGCGTTCGTCGTGCGCTCCAGGGCCTCGGGCGGGACCAGGTCGCGGAAATCCATCTCCGCGCCCTCGACGGCGAGGCGCAGCCCCTCGCCGCGCAGGAGCCCCCAGGGCGTGTAGCGCGCGTCGACGCGGGCGACGCGCGGCTCGCCCGGGACGGCGCCGAGGCGGATGCCGTGCGCCTTCAGCCGGAAGAGCGAGAGCCGGTCGACCGTGCAGGAGGACGACCCCTTCTCCCCGAGGTCGAGATAGTGCCGCGCGACCGCCCCCGCGACCGCCGGCCCCCAGGTGTAGGGGAAGAGCGCAACCGCCGCGAGAAGCAGCGCGAAAACGATTCGGCGGGTCTTTCTTTTCATTGTCCAACAACTCTCAACGTCAGGCAATTGTCAATTGTCAATCATTGACCATTACGGAGATGCGATCAACGGGAAGAGGCCGCGAGGTTCTTCCGCGCGGTGGAGACGCTGGCGTTGAAGACCCGGACGAGTTCTTCCGTCTCGGCCAGGAGCGGCGCCAGCGCCTGTGGATCGACATACTGGCGCATCGAGACGATCCGGAGCCACATGCGCGTTTCCACCAGTTCCTTGAGGGCGATGTTCATCTTGTGGGCGAAGTCCTTCCGCGATTCGGGGACGGTGGCTTCGGCGTAGTTGGCCGCGACCGATGTCGCGGAGCGATACAGCTGGTCGTGGAGAATCGAGGGGCCGGAACGAGCGGGCAACGCGTCGCAAACCGCAATCGCCCTCGCGGCGAATTCGGCGACGCGTGTTTCAAGATCGTACGTTCGTTGCGGCATGGAAGAAACCTCCAAGAGAAATCAGGGGGACAATCGTCGGTCGGAAAACTGAAAATTGAAAACTGAGAGTTTGCGGACGTTGGGAGTTGGTGGACATTCACGACTGCCGCCCGCGCGGCCCGCGCGGGCGGCGGTCGTCATTCGAGCCTCAGGATTCCCAGCCAGCGGTGGAAGTCCTGCGGGAGCGGGGAGAAGACGCGGAGCAGCTCGCCGGGGCGCGTGGGGTGGTCCATCTCCAGCTCGACGGCGTGCAGGAGCGGATACGTGAGCTTCATCAGGCGGAGGTCCTCGACGACCTTCGGGCCGTAGGTGGCGTCGCCCAGGACGGGGTGGCGCGCCATCGCGAGGTGGCGGCGGATCTGGTGCGTGCGGCCCGTCTCGATGCGGACGGCCAGGTGCGAGGCCTTCGCGTTGGCGCGGAGGCAGTGGATCTGCGAGAGGGCGCGGCGGCCGTCGAGCGGCAGGTCGATCGTCGAGGAGGCGGCGTCCCAGCGGCCGTGGACGACCGTGCGGTAGGTCTTGGCGACGCGGTGCTCCTTGAAGACGGCGACGACGGCCGCGTGCGCGGCGGCGGACTTGGAGAAGAGGACGCAGCCCGTGGTGTCGCGGTCGAGGCGGTGCGAGGCGCGAAGCTCCGGGTTGCCGGTCTGCTGCCGCAGGAGCGTCTCGAGCGAGAAGGCAGCCTCGTTCACGAGGATTCCGCGGGGCTTGTCGGCGACGAGGAAGTCGGCGTCCTCGAAGAGGATCTCCGCCCGGTCCGGGCGCTTGGAGACGGCGGTGGGGGAGTCGACGACGCCGGCGACCGTGACGACCGCGCCGGCGCGGAGCCGGTGGTGCGCCATCCAGACGGACTGGCCGTCCACGCGGACGACGCGGGCGTCGATCTGCTGCTTGGCGGCGCGGCGCGAGACGCCGAGCTTCGCGGCGAGGAACTCCTGGAGGGAGGCGCCGTCCTCGGACCGCGCCACCCGGAAGGCCACGGGGCCGCGCGGTGGTGTTCTGCTCATGAGGCGGAGAATAGCAGACTTCGCGCGAAAAGGGAAGGGCGCGCGCCTTTCGTCGCTTTCCGCTTGCGGCGCCGACGGGGTTTGTCCTAGAATGCCGCCCCACGGAGAACCACCACGTGATCGCCATCATCGACTACCGCGCCGGAAACCTGACGAGCGTCCGCCTCGCGTTCGAGGCGCTCGGCGCCGAGGCCGCGCCCACGTCCGACCCCGCCGCCATCCGCGCAGCGGACCGCATCGTCTTCCCCGGCGTCGGCGCGGCGGGCTCCGCGATGCGCAACCTCGCGGAGCTCGGCCTCGCGCCCGTGCTGCGCGAGCGCGTGGCCGCGGGCGTGCCCTTCCTCGGCATCTGCCTCGGCACGCAGATCCTCTTCGAGCGCTCGGAGGAGGACGGCGGCGTGGACTGCCTCGGCCTGCTCCGCGGCGAGGCGCGCCGGTTCGTCGCGCGGACGCGCGCCGACAAGATCCCCGAGATGGGCTGGAACCAGGCGCGGTTCGAGCGCCCGCACCCGCTGCTCGAGGGCATCCCCGACGGCGCGGACTTCTACTTCGTCCACAGCTACTACCCCGCTCCGGCCGATCCGGCGGACGCCGTCTGCACGACCGAATACGCCGGCACGCGCTTCGCCTCCATGGTCGGGCGCGGCAACCTCGCCGCGACGCAGTTCCACCCGGAGAAATCCGGCCGCGCGGGACTGCGCCTCCTTTCGAACTTCCTCCGCTGGGACGGGCGCTGATCTTCATGCCCCCGAACCGCACGATCGAGAGCCCCGAACCCGCCGTCGCCGGGACGCCCGAGCCCCGGTGCGAGGGCCGGGGCGCGGGATGGGCCCGGCGGCACCGCAGAGCGCTGCGGCGGACGATCGTCGCCGCCGTCGCGCTGTGGTTCTTCTGGTATCCGATGGACCGCGCGGAGCTCTTCTACGCGCTGCCGGAGCGGACCGCGGCCGCGGCCTACGTGCGCAACCTCGCGATGGAGGACCGCGCGCTCCTGCGCAACCCGTCGTTCCAATACGCGCTGCGCGCGCTGGGCGGCGATCCGGAGGACGCGATCGACGACAACGCCGGCGTCTTCTGGACGCTCTTCTGGCTCACGGGCGAGAACTCGGTCGTCGGCGTCGTCCCGGAGGAGGGCGAATGCGCCGGGCTCGGCGGTTACCTCGCGGGCGCGAGCTACGTCGGCTGGAAGGCGCGCGCGCTGGAGCTGCTCTGGCGCATCAGATGGGTGCCCGGCCTCGGGCCGCTGCGCACCACCGCGAAGGGCACGCGCTACATGGAGTTCCCGCACGCCCGCGAGCTGCGCGACAACGGCATCGTCCTCGGCCTCGATATCGTCGACGGCGTCCTCGTCGCCGTCCTCGCGCAGGACCCGGACCGCGTAGCCGAGCTCGCGGCGCGCGTCGCGGGGAAGACGGACTCCTGGCAGCGTCTCGCCGGATGCTTCAAGGCAGGCGGCCCGGTCCAGGCCGACCGCGAACCGGAGCCCTGGCGCGAGATCCGCAAGAGCCACCGCATCTGGGTGCAGCCCTACGACCTCGGTCCCTACGCGTTCGACTGCAATCCCTTCACGCTCGACCTCGCATCATTCAGGCGCCCGGGCGTCGAGCTCGACGCCATGGTCGGCTCCGGGATACGGTCCAGCCTCCCCGACCCGTCGCTCGGCGCCGCCGCGCCCCTCGCGGGCGCCGCGGCACGCGCGCCGGCGGACGCGGCGTTCCTCCTCGCCGCCGCGCCGGTCGCGAAGGGCTGGATCCCCGCCGACCGGGGCCTGCCGCCCTTCGGCGAAGGCACGGCGGTCGCGTGGGCGGCGGACCGTCCGAACGCGACGCACCTGGCGATCCTCGAGGTGCCGTCGCTCGCGCTTTCGCTTCCCGCCGATCCCGCGGCGCCGCTCGCGCAGTGGTGGCCGCCGTGGTTCGAGGCGCTCAAGGCGGACGTGGACCTGCGCCTCCGCGACTCGGCGCCGGACCCCGCCACGCGGCTCGTCCGCGCGAAAAAGTTCGAGCTGCTCGGCCAGACGCCGGAGGCCGACTGCGCGTTCGTCTCCGAGGACGCGGCGGCGGGCCGGCTCGACCTCGGACTCGGCCGGGGCGCGTGGAACGCGCTGACGGCCGCCGGGGCGGGGGAGGGGAGCGGCGAGACCGTCGGCCAGGTCGTGGCGGCGTGGCGGGGTGCGCACCCCGCCGCGCTCCTCGCGCTGCGCGCGGACATGCCGCGCCTCGCGGCGCAGGTCCGGACCATGAACGCGGTCGTCGGCCTCGCGGAGAAGTTCGGGCTGCGCTTCGAACCGGCGGACCGCCGCGCGCTCGGCACGGCCGTCCTCGCCTTCCACGCCGCGGCCGGGCTCGGGCGCGTCGAGGCGATCGTCGAGGAGCCGCCGGAGGGCGGGCTCGCCCTGCGCCTCCGCGCCGACGGCGCCGTGCCGCCGCGCTAGGGAGAATCCTTCGCCATGCTGGGAAACACCAACGTCACCGTCCTGCCGAACGGCTGCCGGATCGCCACCTCCGCGATGCCCGGGGTCGAGAGCCTTTCGATGTGCTTCGACGCCGGGACCGGCGGCCGCTGCGAGCGCGCCTCCGAGCTCGGCTTCAGCCACTTCCTCGAGCACATGCTCTTCAAGGGCTCCGGGCGCCGCCCCACGACGCGCGCCATCTCGCAGCCGATCGAGGAGCGCGGCGGCGCCGTGAACGCCTACACCTCCACCGCGCACACCTGCTTCTACGCCAGCGCCCCGTTCGACGCCGCGCCGCTCGTCGCCGACGTCCTCGGCGACCTCTTCCTCGACCCCGTCCTCGCGCCGAAGGAGATCGACCGCGAGCGCAAGGTCGTGCTCGAGGAGATCAAGATGTACCACGACGACGACGCGGCCTTCGCCGCCGACCTCGCGCAGGCCGCGCTCTGGCCGGGCCACCCGCTCGGCCGCCCGATCCTCGGGACGCCCGCCTCGCTCGCGAGGGCGACGCCGGAATCGCTCCGCGCCTACCACCGCTCGCGCTACACGGCGCGCGGGACGGTCATCGCGGCCGCCGGCAAGCTCGAGCATGCGCGCTTCGTCGAGCTCGTGCGCCCGTTCGCCGAGCGCCTTCCGGCCGGGCCCGCGCCGCGGTTCGTCCCGGCCGCGAAGGCCCGTCCGATGGAGAGCCTCGCCTTCGAGCGGCGCGAGACGCAGCAGGTGCAGGCGGTCCTGAGCTTCCGCGGCATCCCCTACGGCGACCCGCGAAAGTCCGCGATGTCCGTCCTCTCGCAGATCCTCGGCCGCGGACTCACCTCGCGCCTCTTCATGACCGTTCGCGAGCGCCACGGGCTCGTCTACTCCATCAGCTCCGAGCCGGGCTACTTCGCCGACGCCGGGCTCTTCCAGGTCTACGCCGGCATCGACCCGGCGCGCAGCGTCCGCGCGCTCGCCCTGATCGGACGCGAGCTGCGCCGCATCGCGCGCGAGGCCCCCGGCCGCGCCGAGGTGCGCCGTGCGATCCACGCGCTCGTCGGCGCGCAGCGCATGGGCGGCGAGACGTCCTCGAGCCAGATGTCGTGGATCCGCGACAAGATCCGGAACCTCGGCCGCATCGAGACGCCGGACGAGGTGATCGAGCGCGTCTCGCGCGTGACGCCGGACGAGGTCCGCGCGCTCGCGGCGGAACTCTTCCGCCCGGAGAACCTTTCGCTCGCCCTCGTCCTCCCGCGAGAGCTCCGCGAGACGCCCGAGGCGCACCTCGACGCGGTCGCCCTGTAGGCGGGAGTGCAAAATGCACGCCCGCCGGGACGGCGGGCGCTACCGGCCGGCGGCCCAGCGGCGGAGGGACTCGGCCTCGGCGAGGAGGGCGTCCCAGTCGAGGGAGAGCCAGCGGCCGTCGCGGTAGAGTTCGCGGCCGTCGACGACGGTGAGGCGGTTCTCGAGGCCCGTGGCGGCGTAGACGGCGTTGGAGACGACGTCGTTCACGGGCTGGAGGTTCGGCGTGCGCAGGTCCAGCGCGAAGAAGTCCGCGCGGCTCCCGGGCGCGAGCCGGCCGGCGAGCGGGTCGTGGATCGCGGCGGCGCCGTGGCGCGTGGCCATGTCGAGCGCGGTCTGCGCGGAGACGGCGGTCGGGTCGCCCGAGGCGAGCTTGCCGAGGAGCGCCGCGAGCCACGTCTCGCGGAACATGTTCTGCGCGTTGTTCGACGCGGGGCCGTCCGTGCCGATCGCGACCGGGACGCCGGCGGCGAGGATGCGCGGGACGGGCGCCGCGCCTGACGCGAGCTTCATGTTCGAGGCCGGGTTGTGGACGGCGACGCAGCCGCGCCCGCGCAGGATCGCGAGGTCGGCGTCGTCCACGTCGACGCAGTGGAAGAGCGCGGTGTCGTCGCGCAGGATGCCGAGCGAGTCGCAGTAGGGGATCGGGCGCGCCCCGCGCTCGGCGAGGCAGTCCGCGGTCTCCTTGCGCGTCTCGGACATGTGCATCCCGAACTGCCAGCCGACCTCGTCGGCGAGCGCACGGCAGGCGAGGAGCGTGTCGGGGTCGGTCGTGTAGACGGCGTGGGGCGCGACGGCGCCGCGCAGGCGCGGGTGGCCGCGCCACGCCTCGGCGTTCGCGCGGATCCGGTCGAAGAGCGCCTCGCGCGTGGCGCCGCCGAGCTGCGGGAAGAAGCGCACGACGTTCTCGCCGATCACGCCGCGGAGGCCGGCCTCGTCGGCCGCGGCGAAGACGTTCTCCTGGAGCATGTACATGTCCCAGAAGGCGGTCGTGCCGGTGCGGATCATCTCCGCGAAGGAGAGCAGCGCCGAAACGCGCAGGAGCGCGGGCTCCCAGCGCGCCTCGCGCGGGAAGATGTCCTCGTTCAGCCACGCGAAGAGCTCCTTGTCGTCGGCCGCGCCGCGCAGGGCGCTCATCGGGACGTGCGTGTGCGCGTCGATCAGGCCGGGGAGGATCGCGGCGGCGCCGAGGTCGTCGACGGCGGCGCCGGGGTGGCGGGCGAGGACGTCGGCCGCGGGGCCGGCGTCGGCGACGAAGCCGCCTTCGACGGCAAGGGCGGCGTCCTCGAGGACGGTGCGGGAATCGTCCTGGGTGACGAGGTAGGCGGCGCGGAAGATCTTCATTTTGCGGCGAGGTCGGCGACGAGCTTGTTGAAGCGCGCGGGGTTCTCGAGCGGCGTGCCTTCCGCGAGCTGCGCCTGTCCGTAGAGCAGGTCGGCGAGGTCCTCGAGCGAGGACTTCGCGGCGTCGTCTCCGACGAGCCCGAGCATCTTCTCCACCATCGGCGACTTCGCGTTGAGCTCCAGGATGCGCGGCGAGTCCGGAACGGGCTGGTTGAACGCCTTGAGGACGCGCTGCATGTGCGCCGAGACGCCGTATTCGTCCGCGACGAAGCAGCAGGCGCTGTCGGTGAGGCGGCTCGTGAGGCGCACCTCCTTGACGGTCTTGGAGAAGCGCTCCTTCAGGTAGTCGGCGAGCGGCTTGAAGCGCCTGTCGTCCTCCGTCTCCGCCTTCTTGCCGTCCTTGTCGCGGTTCTTCCCCTCCGGGTCGTCGAGGTCGAGCTCGCCGCGGTCCGCGGCGCGGAGCTTCTTGCCGTCGTACTCGCGGACGCGCTCGGCGAAGAACTCGTCCATCGGGTCGACGAAGAAGAGCACCTCGTAGCCGTGGGCGCGGAACGACTCGAGGACGGGCGAGTTCCTCGCGGCCTCGTAGGTGTCGGCGGAGAGGTAGTAGATCTCCTTCTGCCCCTCGGGCATGCGCGAGACGTACTCCTTCAGGGTGACGGGCTTCGTGGCGTCCTCGGAGAACGTGGACGGGAAGACGCAGAGGTCGCGGAGGCGCTCGGAGTTCTCCCAGTCGGAGTGGGCGCCCTCCTTGAGGAGGCGGCCGTACTGCGCGCAGAAGACGGCGAAGTCGGCGGCGCGGTTCTTCTGCATGTCCTCGAGCTCGCCGAGGATCTTGCCGACGAGGACCTTGCGGATGCGGCGGATGACGGCGTTGTCCTGGAGCGTCTCGCGGGAGACGTTGAGAGGGAGGTCGGCGCTCTCGACGACGCCGCGCACGAACGCGAGGTAGCGCGGCAGCAGCTCCTTCACGTCGTCGCCGATGAAGACGTTGCGGACGTAGAGCTGGAGGCCGAGCTTGGCGTTGGCGAACCAGAGGTCGAACGGCGCGGTGCGCGGGACGAAGACGAGCGCGTGGAACTCCGTCGCGCCCTCGGCGGCGAACTGGATCGTCGCGAGCGGCTCCTCGCCGTCGTGCGCGAGGTGCTTGTAGAAGGCGTCGGTCTCCTCCTTCTTCACCTCGCTCTTCGACTTCTTCCAGATCGCCTTCATGGAGTTGACCTGGCGCGGCTCGCGCGGCGGATCGGGCGGGAGCTCCTTGCCGTCCTTGTCCTTCTTCGGCTCCGGCTTGACGCTCGGGTCGGGGCAGAGCATCACGGGATAGGCGAGGAAGTCCGAGTAGGTGCGGACGATGTCCTCGAGGCGCCACTCGTCGAGGTACTCCTTCGCGTCCTCGCGCAGGTGCAGCGTGATCGTGGTGCCGTCGGCGGCGTCGGGGTCGCCGTCGGAGAGGTCGTATTCGCCCTTCCCGTCGGAGGACCAGAGCACGGGCGCCGCGCCGCGGCGGCGCGTGAGGACGTCGACGCGGTCCGCGACCATGAACGCGGCGTAGAAGCCGACGCCGAACTGGCCGATGAGCTCGGGGGCGTTCGCCTTGTCCTTCATCGCCTGGAGGAAGCGCTTCGTGCCGGAGGAGGCGACGGTGCCGAGGTTCCTCTCGACCTCCTCGGCGGTCATGCCGATGCCGTTGTCGGTGATCGCGAGCGTGCCCTTCTCCTTGTTCGGGACGATCTGGATGCGGTAGTCGGAGTCGGCGGCCTGGGACTTGTCCGTGAGACCCTCGAAGCGCGAGCGGTCGCAGGCGTCGGAGGCGTTGGAGAGCAGCTCCCGGAGGAAGACCTCCTTCTTGGAGTAGAGCGAGTTGATGACGAGGTCGAGCATCTGCCCGACTTCGGTCTGGAACGGTTTCTTCATGTTGGCTGATTGTTCGGTCGCGCGGACGCGCCGCGCGGATCACTTGTTTGCAAGCTTCGCCCAGGAGTCGCGGAGCGTCGACGTGCGGTTGAAGACCGGCGCGCCGGGCTTCGAGTCGACCGGGTCGGGAAAGAAGTATCCGAGGCGTTCGAACTGCACGGGGCCGTCCGCGCTCTTTGCATCGCGCAGCGCGGGCTCGCACAGCGCGGTCGCCTCCTTGCAGGAGTCGGGGTTGAGGAACTCCTTGAAGTCGCGGTCGGCGTCGGCGTCCGGGTTCTCGACCTGGAAGAGGCGGTCGTAGAGGCGCACGGGCAGCGGGACGGCGGTCGCGGCGTCGACCCAGTGGATCGTGCCGCGCACGGCGTGGCCGTCGGGCGCGTTGCCGCCGAGCGACGCGGGGTCCCACGTGCCGTGGATCTCCGTCACGTTGCCGGCCGCGTCCTCGACGACGCCGGTGCACGTGAAGAGGCACGCGTACTTGAGGCGTACCTCGCGGCCGACCGCGAGGCGGTAGAACTTCTTCGGCGGATCCTTCATGAAGTCGGCGCGCTCCACCCAGAGCTCGCGGCCGAAGCGCACCTTGCGCGTGCCGGCGGCGGGGTCCTCCGGATTGTTGACGGCGTCGCACTCGTGCGTCTCGCCCTCGGGCATGTTGTCGATCACGAGCTTCACCGGGTCGAGCACCGCCATGCGGCGCGCGGCGGTGCGGTTGAGCACGTCGCGCACGGCCTGCTCGAGGATGCCGACGTCGGTCGTCGAGATGAACTTCGTGACGCCCACGCCCTCGCAGAACGCGCGCACCGCCTCGGCCGGGTAGCCGCGGCGGCGCATGCCGCAGAGCGTCGGCATGCGCGGGTCGTCCCAGCCGGAGACCTTCCCGAGGTCGACGAGCTCGTGCAGCTTGCGCTTGCTCATCACGGTGTAGGTGATGTTGAGGCGGGAGAACTCGCGCTGGTGCGGGCGGATCCGCATGCCGCCGCGCTCGACGAGCATGCCCATCTCGTCCATGCGGTCGACGACCCAGTCGTAGAGCGGGCGGTGCACCTCGAACTCGAGCGTGCACATCGAGTGCGTGACGCCCTCGAGCGCGTCCTCGATCGGGTGCGCGAAGTCGTACATCGGGTAGACGCACCACTTGTCGCCGAGGTGGTAGTGCGACGTGTGCATGATGCGGTAGATGACCGGGTCGCGGAAGTGGATGTTGGGCGACGCCATGTCGATCTTCGCGCGCAGGCAGCACTCGCCGTCCTTGTATTTCCCGTCGCGCATGTCGTGGAAGCGCGCGAGGTTCTCCTCGGGCGGCGTGTCGCGCCACGGGCTGGGGATGCCGGGCTCGGTCGGGATGCCGCGGTGCTTCTTCCACTCCTCCTGCGAGAGGAAGCAGACGTAGGCCTGGCCCTTCCTCACGAGGTTCTCGGCGATCTCGAACATCGTGTCGAAGTAGTCGGCCGCGCTGTAGAAGTGCTCTCCCCAGTCGAAGCCGAGCCAGCGGATGTCCGTCTTGATGTTCTCGGCGAACTCGTCGCTCTCCTTGCTGGGGTTCGTGTCGTCGAGGCGCAGGTGGCACTCGCCGCCGAACTTCTTCGCCATGCCGAAGTCGACGCAGATCGCCTTGGCGTGGCCGATGTGGAGGTAGCCGTTGGGCTCCGGGGGGAAGCGGGTGACGACCTTGCCGCCGGTGCGGCCGGCGAGGACGTCGTCCTCGATCCACTGCTCGAGGAAGTGCTTGGAAGGGGCGGCAGAACCGGCCGCCGCGGCGTTGGATTCGTCGTTCATGCGATGCGTGCCCGCGTTGTTGCGCGAACGGCGGCGCATTCTACACCAACGCCCGCCGGCGTTCAATCGCGGAGTTGTGTTTGCGGGCTCCTCTGTCGTTCGTGGGACATTGACCCGCGTTAGGATGACGGAGTCTGGGACAGACATGTGACACCTTGTCACAGTCCGTACGTGGGCGAATGGCAGGGTAGGGGAGGTCCGTTAGCCGCGGTTTCCGCATGGTCTGAACTGTGTTTCAATTTCGATTTCACCGTGTGTGATTTTGATTGATTTCTCCGCTTGTCAAGGGGATATTCTGTTGAAAACCGGAGGCGAATGCGCGAAGGTTTCGCGCCCTTGCCCTGCACATGGTCTTTCGCGCGAGCGCGCGCGCCGCGCGCCAGCTACATCGTATGTTGTGGCACGGGGCGTGCTTGTCTTCTGGCAACGCCCGGTTCCGTCCCGGAGCGGGCGCCGAAAACCATTTCAAAAACAACAAACCACGAAAGAAGGCACACACATGTCCAAGATCCTCGGAATCGACCTCGGCACGACCAACAGCTGCATGGCCGTCATGGAAGGCGGCGAGCCCGTCGTCATCCCCAACGCGGAGGGCAACCGCACGACGCCCTCCGTCGTCGCGTTCACCAAGTCCGGCGAGCGCCTCGTCGGCCAGGCCGCCAAGCGCCAGGCCGTCACCAACCCCAAGAACACCGTCTTCTCGATCAAGCGCTTCATGGGCCGCCGCTACGACGAGGTGGCCGACGAGATCTCGAAGGTCCCCTACGAGGTCGTCCGCGCCGCCAACGGCGACGCCGCGGTGAAGATCGGCGACAAGACGTACTCCCCGCCCGAGATCTCCTCGATGATCCTCCAGAAGATGAAGGCGGACGCGGAGGCGTACCTCGGCGAGAAGATCACCCAGGCGGTCATCACCGTCCCGGCCTACTTCAACGACTCGCAGCGCCAGGCCACCAAGGACGCCGGCCGCATCGCCGGCCTCGAGGTGCTGCGCATCGTGAACGAGCCCACGGCCGCGTCGCTCGCCTACGGCCTCGACAAGAAGAAGGACGAGACGATCGCCGTCTACGACTTCGGCGGCGGCACGTTCGACATCTCCATCCTCGAGATCGGCGACGGCGTCTTCGAGGTCAAGGCCACCAACGGCGACACCCACCTCGGCGGCGACGACATCGACGACATCGTCATCCGCTGGCTCGTCGACGACTTCAAGCGCGAGAACGGCATCGACCTCTCCGCCGACCCGATGGCCAAGCAGCGCCTCAAGGAGGCCGCCGAGAAGGCCAAGTGCGAGCTCTCCTCCGCCGCCTCGACCGAGATCAACCTGCCGTTCATCACGGCGGACGCCTCCGGCCCCAAGCACCTCCAGGCCACCCTCACCCGCGCCAAGCTCGAGCAGCTCACGGACGCCACCGTCCGCCGCGCCGTCGACCCCTGCCGCAACTGCCTCCGCGACGCCAAGATCGACAAGCCCGACGAGATCATCCTCGTCGGCGGCTCCACCCGCATGCCCAAGGTCGTCGAGATGGCCCGCGAGATCTTCGGCAAGGAGCCCAACAAGGGCGTCAACCCCGACGAGGTCGTCGGCGTCGGCGCCGCCATCCAGGGCGGCATCCTCAAGGGCGAGGTGAAGGACGTGCTGCTGCTCGACGTCACCCCGCTCACGCTCGGCATCGAGACGCTCGGCGGCGTGATGACCCCGCTCATCGACCGCAACACCACGATCCCGACGCACAAGTCCGAGACCTTCTCCACCGCGAGCGACAACCAGCCCGGCGTCGAGATCAAGGTCTACCAGGGAGAGCGCAAGTTCGCCCGCGACAACAAGCTGCTCGGCAACTTCAACCTCGAGGGCATCCCGCCCGCCCCGCGCGGCGTGCCGCAGATCGAGGTCACCTTCGACCTCGACGCCAACGGCATCCTCAACGTCTCCGCCAAGGACAAGGGCACCGGCAAGGAGCAGAAGATCACCATCACCGCCTCCTCCGGCCTCTCCGACGAGGAGATCAAGCGGATGGTCAAGGACGCCGAGATGCACGCCGACGAGGACGCCAAGCAGCGCGAGCAGGTCGACGAGCGCAACAAGGCCGAGTCCCTCGTCTACCAGGTCGAGAAGGCCCTCAAGGACGCCGGCGACAAGCTCTCCGCCGAGCAGAAGAAGCCCGTCGAGGACGCCGTCGCCGACCTCAAGGACGCCCTCAAGGGCTCCGACCACGAGGCCATCAAGGCCAAGACCGAGAAGCTCTACGAACTGATGGGCAAGGCCTCCGAGGCCCTCTACGGCCAGGCCGGCGGCGCCGCCCCCGGCGGAGCCGGCGCCCCGCCGCCCCCGCCCCCGCAGGACGACGCCCCCAAGGGCAAGAAGGACGGCGACAACATCGTCGACGCGGACTTCGAGATGAAGTAGCGCCCCGCGCCGTGGCGGGGTCCCCACCCCGCCACGCGCGGAGACCGTTTCGCGGGCGGCCCGCCCCGCTCGCCGCCCGACTCCAACCACGGAACACACCGAACACACCGAACCCCGCCACGCCGACCCGCGAGTCGCGCTCCCGCCACCCGAAACCCCGCCGTCCATTCCCGCACGCAAAGTCCGCGAAGTCCGCAAAGAAAGGAAAACAGAAATGAAACGCCTCCTCCTGCTTCCCCTCCTCGCCCTCGCCACTGCGGGGTGCGGAGAAAGAGCACAGTATGTTGCTGCCGAAATTGAACGGAACATAACCAACGCAGATCATTCCGAATCCGTGGAAATCCGGGTTCCCCAATCGCGCAAACCCCTCTACTATGCGACAACCTGGGTATTCTGCACGGAGGAAAATTCGTATGAATTCCACCGTGGACTAACGGGGCCGCAGTACAAATCGGAAGTCCGAAATCCAGATGAAGTACAATGGTTCATCAACATTTACCGCGTTCCCGAGTTGAGTGGGAGACCGCTTCTCCCTCTCGATTTTGACGACAACGGAAAGAGCCTGCACCCGCCAACACCCGCCATTCCCGCAATTTCTCTTTCGCGAAAAGACGATGGAATCCTCGTGTTCACGCTGGGACCGGAGGCTTCCGAGCAATATCCGAATCGACCTCTCGCAATCTATCTCAACGATGAACGGAAGATTACTTCCCAACTGTTGCCGGACCCCGCCACGAACGCGCCCGCCGCGTCTGAAGCTCACGCAGAGAACGCAGAGAACGCGGAGAATTGAATTTGGATTTGCATTTGTGGACAATTGTGAACATTTGAGATTTGTGGACAATCCCGCACACCCCGCCACGCCATCCAACCACCGAACCACCGAACCACCCAACCACCTAACCCAAAAACAACAACAACGACCCGAACGCGGCCAGCCGCGGGAGGGCCATCCCTAAACCAAAGGAAAACCAAACATGAAAATCCGTCCCCTCGGCGCGCGCGTCCTCGTGGAGCCCGTCGAAACCAAGGAAGAAGTCAAAGGCGGCATCTACATCCCCGACACCGCCAAGGAGAAGCCCCAGGAGGGCAAGGTCCTCGCGATCGGCAAGAAGCGCGACGACGACGGCAAGGAGATCCCCTTCGACGTCAAGGTCGGCGACACGGTCCTGATGCCCAAGTACGGCGGCACGGAAGTGAAGATCGACGACAAGACCTACCAGATCGTCCGCGAGGAGGACCTCCTCGGCGTCATCGGCTAAGGCCGCTGACGCGGTTCGAAGGCCCCTCCGGGGCCGTTCCAAGGCGCCCGAGGCGCCGTTCGAGGATTCCTCCGGGATCGTTCGAAGCCCCTCCGGGGACGTTCCAAGACCTGAACGCGGGCGCAGCCCGCTTCGAACGTCGGCGCAGCCGACCTCCAACGCCGGCGAAGCCGGCTTCCAACGCGGGCGAAGCCCGCTTCGAACCGAAACCTTTCCAAAACAACCCCAAGAAAGCAAGGCAAACAAATGGCTGCAAAGCAACTCAAGTACGACACCGACGCGCGCCAGAGCGTCCTGGCCGGCGTCCAGAAACTCGCCAAGGCCGTCAAGTCCACGCTCGGCCCCGGCGGCCGCAACGTCGTCATCGACAAGAAGTTCGGCGCCCCGCAGATCACCAAGGACGGCGTCACCGTCGCCAAGGAGATCGAGCTCCCGGACGCGTTCGAGAACATGGGCGCGCAGATGCTCCGCGAGGTCGCGTCCAAGACCAACGACACCGCCGGCGACGGCACCACCACCGCGGTGCTGCTCGGCGAGGCCATCTACAGCGAGGGCCTCAAGAACGTCACCGCCGGCGCCAACCCGACGATGCTCAAGCGCGGCGTCGACAAGGCCGTCGAGGCCGCCGTCGAGGAGCTGGGCAAGCTCTCCAAGAAGGTGAAGGCCGACGACGTGGCGAAGGTCGCGACGATCTCCGCCAACGGCGACACCGAGATCGGCGGCAAGATCGCCGAGGCGATGGAGAAGGTCGGCAAGGACGGCACGATCACCGTCGAGGAGTCCAAGACGATGGAGACCACGCTCGACGTCGTCGAGGGCATGCAGTTCGACAAGGGCTACCTCTCGCCCTACTTCGTCACCTCGCCCGACACGATGGAGGCCGTCCTCGAGAACGCCTACGTCCTGATCCACGAGAAGAAGATCTCCTCGCTGCAGGACCTGCTGCCCGTCCTCCAGAACGTCGCCAAGACCGGCAAGCCGCTCCTGATCGTCGCCGAGGACGTCGACGGCGAGGCGCTCGCGACGCTCGTCGTGAACAAGCTCCGCGGCACGCTCAACATCTGCGCCGTCAAGGCGCCGGGCTTCGGCGACCGCCGGAAGGCCATGCTGCAGGACATCGCCGTCCTGACCGGCGGCAAGGTCATCTCCGAGGAGGTCGGCCTCAAGCTCGAGAACACCAAGCTCGAGGACCTGGGCCAGGCCGCCCGCATCACCGTCGACAAGGACAACACCACCATCGTCGAGGGCAAGGGCAAGACCGCGGACATCCAGGCGCGCGTCGCCGAGATCAAGGTCCAGATCGACAACACGACCTCGGACTACGACAAGGAGAAGCTCCAGGAGCGCCTGGCCAAGCTCGCCGGCGGCGTGGCCGTCATCCACGTCGGCGCCGCGACCGAGGTCGAGATGAAGGAGAAGAAGGACCGCATCGACGACGCCCTGCACGCCACGCGCGCGGCCGTCGAGGAAGGCGTCGTCCCGGGCGGCGGCGTCGCGCTGCTCCGCACGCGCAAGGCGATCAAGGCCGCGATCGACGCCGCCGAGGGCGACGAGAAGGTCGGCATGCAGATCGTCTACAACGTCGCGGAGGCCCCGCTGCGCCAGATCGTCGAGAACGCCGGCCGCCAGGAGGCCGCGCTCGTCGTCGCGAAGGTCGAGGCCGCGAAGGGCTCGCAGGGCTACGACGCGCGCAACGACGAGTACGTGGACCTGCTCTCGGCGGGCATCGTCGACCCGGCCAAGGTCACGCGCCTCGCGCTGCAGAACGCCGCCTCGGTGGCGGGCCTGCTGCTCACGACGGAGTGCATGATCACCGACCTTCCCGAGAAGAAGGAGTGCAACTGCGGCCACGGCGGCCCCGGCGGCATGGGCGGCGACATGATGTAGCCGCTCCCGCGTTCCCCGAACGCCGAAAGGGCCGCGACCTTCCCGGTCGCGGCCCTTTCCTTTGCGCCGCCGGCCGCCATTGCACGGCGCGGAGCATTCTGCTAGACTCCGCGGCGTCATGGAGAACCCCGCCACGCCCGTCTTCATCGGTCGCCGCCCGCAGTCCGGGCAGGCGCTCGTGGAGTTCACGGTCGGGCTGATGGCGCTGCTCCTGGCCGTCGTCGCGATCCTCGTCGTCGGCGCGCTCGGGCGCGGTGAGACGGACGCGATGGCCGAGGCGCAGGCGCGCGCCGCGGAGAAGTCGCTCGGGAGCGGCATCGCCGAGTCCTTCTCGCCCGTCTCGGACGTGACGCGCGGCTCCGACGGCTTCTGGCTCACGGCGGACGACGAGCCCGTGGCAGGGTCGCTCGGCCCCGTGCGCGTCGCAGTCGCCGGCGGCACCGGCCTCTCCGCCGCGCAGAACGCCGTGCCGGAGGGAACGTCTCCGCGCGGCGACGATTTCGGCGAATTCGCCGCGGGCGGGTCGACGTCGGTCTTCGGGTTCCGCAGCGCGGAGGCGTCCGCCGTCGCGGAGCTTCCGCCCGGCGCGGGCCTGCTCGGCCTGCGCGAGCCGGAGGTCGAGCAGCGCGCGAAGGTCTGGATGCCGATGACGGGGGGACTCTAAATGGATGAAGTCGCCGCTTTTCGGTCTGAAGTCGCGGCTTCGCCGCTTGAAGGAGCCGCTTCGCGGCCGAAGTGGAGGCCGCGCCGCCGAGGCGTCGCGCTGCTGGCGGTTCTCGCCCTGGGCGCAGCGTTCGCCGCGGGCGCGGTCTACCTGCGCGGCGGGGTCTCGCGCCTCGCCGCGGAATGGCCGATGCGCGACGTTCCCGCGCCCGTCGGGCTGGAACCGGGCTTCGCCGCGAGGCGCACGGCGCCCGACGGCGCCGCGGAGGCGCTGCTCTGCACGGGCTCGACGGACGACGCGCCCGAGGTCGCGATGTCGCGCCTGCGCGCGGCGCTCGAGTCGGGCGGCTGGGAGGCGGTTCCTCCCGATCCGGGGATGCGCGACGCCGCGCTCTACGCGCGCGGCCGCGCCGTCGCCTTCGCCCACGCCTCGCGCGGGACGGACGGTTCGACGCGCTGGCTTCTGCTTCGCCGGGAGGTCCGATGAACGCGAAGGACGGGGAGGGCGCGCCGCCGCCGCGCAGGCGGCGCTTCGCGTGGATCCTTCCGGCGCTCCTTGCGCTCGGGCTGCTCGCGCTCTTCCTGCGGCGCGGAGGCGACGGATCCGCGATCCTCGCCGCGCTCCGCGATGCCGCGGGACGCCCCGGGTGGCTCGTGGTCGGCGTCGCGCTCTTCGCCGTTTCGCTCGCGTGCGGGCTGCTGCGATGGTTCGCGCTGCTGCGCGCGCTGCGGCTGCCGGTCCCGTTCCTCGACGCGCTGCGCCTCTACGCGACCGGCCACTGCTTCAACGTCCTCGGCCCCGGCGCGACGGGCGGCGACCTCGTGAAGGCCGCATGGATCGCGCTGCGCTGTCCGGGGCGGCGCGCGGAGGCGGTCGCCTCGATCGCCGCGGAGCGCGTGATCGGGCTCCTCGCCCTCGTCGCGATCCTCGCGGGGGCGACGTGGGTCCGTCCGGACTTCTTCGAATCGTCCGACGCGCTCCTCGCGCTGCGCCGCCTCGTGCGGTGGCTCGCGCTCGGCGTCGCGGCGGCGACGCTGCTCCTGGCGATTGCTCCGGTCGACGCGCTCGCGGCGCGGCTTCGGGCGCGCGGCGGAGGCGCGGCGGCGCGCCTCGCGGAGACCGCGCTGCGCGCCTGGGGCGCGGTGCGGCTCTGCCTGCGCCATCCGGTCGCGGCGACGGCGGCCTTCGCGCTCTCGCTCGCGAACTTCGGCACGGTGATCCTCTGCTGGCTCTCGCTCTCGCGCGCCATCGGCGCGGGGATCGCGCTTCGCGACATGGCGGTCGTGTCGCCGCTCGCGGACGGAATCGCGGCGCTTCCGCTGACGCCCGGGGGCGCGGGCCTGCGCGAGAACACGCTGCAGTGGCTCCTCGATTCGCTCGGCGTGCCGCGCGCGCAGTCCACGGCGCTCGGCCTGCTGATGTTCGCGACGATCCTCCTCTGGGCGGCCGTCTGCGCCGGGATCATGCTTGCGGGGCGGCGCGGAGGCGCGCGAGGACGATCTCCGGCGGGCAGTTGAGCCGCAGGGGCGCGCCGCAGGCGCCTACGCCCGTCGTGGTGTAGCCCTGGGTCGCGCCCTCGGTCCAGCGGCCGCGCCAGACGCGGCGCGGGAAGGTCCAGTGCCGCCAGGCGAGGGTCTTGCCCGAGGGGAGGCAGACCTGCCCGCCGTGGACGTGCCCGCACAGGACGAGCGAGACGCCCGCCGCGGCGGCGTCCTCGTGGATCGATGGCGCGTGCGCGAGGAGCACGCACGGCTCGCCCGGGCGGCGCGCGCGGAGCGCGGCGGCGAGGCCGTGCGTGCGGAAGATGTTCGGGTCGTCGACGCCCGCGAGGAGGAGCGACGGGCCGGAGGAGATGCCGGCGCGGCGGATGCGGACGGATTCGTTGAGGAGGATCCGGACGCCGCCGCGCTCGAGCGTCGGCACGTCGCGCACGGAGTCGTGGTTGCCGAGGACGCCGTAGACGGGCGCGGTGAAGCGGCGGGAGAGGTCCGCGACGAGCCGCAGCGCGAGCGTGTCGGAGTGGACGGTGAAGTTGTTGAAGTCGCCTGTGACCGCGGCGGCGTCGTAGCGGCCCGCGACGCGATCGAGGGCTGCGCGGATCGCGTCGGGGAGCGCGGGGTCGATGTCGAGGTGCAGGTCGGAGAGGTGGAGGATCGTGAGACCGTCGAGCTCCGGCGCGAGTCCGGGGAGCGCGAACTCTTCCTCGCGCACCCGGATGTCGAGGAACTCGCGGTAGGCGCGGCCGTAGATGCCGGCGAGGCGGAAGGCGAGGCGGGCGGCGGGGCCGGCGTATTTCATCGGGCACCAGCGGAAGCGTCCGCCGAAGTGGAGTTCGCGCTTGTCCTCGCGCTCGATCCTGCGGTTGAAGAGCGCCGCGCCCATGCGCCGCTTGAGCGCGGCCGCCTCGTCGGAGGTGAGCCGCAGGGGAGGGGAGGGGAGCGGCGCGCGCGCCATCACGGGGTCCCCGCGACGGCGGCGCGGATCGAGGGCTTCGCGACGCCGAGGATGCCCTGCTTCGCGTAGAAGCCCAGGCCGCCGGTGGCGAAGGTCGCGTCGTCGGCCTCGAGGAGGAGCTCGCCGTCGAGGCGAAGCGAGAGATGCGCGCCTTCGGCGCGCGCGTCGAGGTCGACCATTTTGTTCTCCTCGAGGACGAACGGCCGCTCGGCGAGGATCGTCTCGCCGTAGTCCTGCCGGACGAGGACGACGCGCTCCTTCTCGAAGAGGAACGCGTAGTGGCGGCGCATGCCCTGCCAGCGCAGGACGACGCCCGCGCGGTCGGCTGCGTGGACGTTGAAGCGGCAGCGCAGCGTCTGGTCGCCCCACGAGCGGTTGCCGGTGACGTAGACGCAGGGGTCGCCGTCGCTCCCGAAGCGCCGCTGCGGCTCCGGGTCGTCGGAGAACGCGCCGAGCTGGCGGTCCATGCCGTCGATCCAGCCGTCGATGCGCGCGCTCCAGCGGGACGGGTTCCACTCGTCGCCATAGTCGAGGGCGACCGAGCCGTCGTAGGAGATGGTATCGACGAAGAACGTACCCGGGGCTGAAGCCCCGGGCACAGAACCGGCTTCGCGGGCGCCCGCGGATGAAGCCCCGGGCACAGAACCGGCTTCGCGGGCGGGCACGGAACCGGCCTCGCACGCGAGTTCCAGGCCGAAGTCGAGGATGGCGGTGGAGGGGATGGCCGGATCGTCGAGGGTCCAGCGCAGCTCGAAGGGCGCGCCGGAGGCGAGGGCGAGCGGCTCGCCGCGCGAGACCGCGCCGCCCGCGTGGCGCGCGAAGGCGCGAAGCGCGGCGCCGGCTGGCACCTCGCCCGCGCGGCCGCGGACCGTGGCGGTCATGCCGCGGTAGAGCCACGGCGCGTTCGGGGTGGAGTAGGAGCCGGACTGACCGGCGGGAACCGAAACCGGAGTGGAGAGGCGGCAGGGGCCGGCGAAGCGCACGCGGAGCGCGCGCTTCGCAGTGACGAGTGACGAGTGACGAGTGACGAGTGACGGCTCGCTCGGAGAGCTCGCCCCACCATTCGGCTCTGCGTTCTCTGCGTGAGAATCAAACTCTGCGTTCTCTGCGCTCTCTGCGTGAGATTCGGACTCTGCGAACTCTGCGTTCTCTGCGTGAGATTCAAAAGCACCGAGGAGCTGGTCCGGCGTGTCGACGATCGTCGCCCCGAGCTTCTCCAGGTCTCCGCGTGCGCGGAAGCCCCACGAGCACAGGCGCAGATCCATCCCCGCTCCGCGAGCGGTGGCGGCGTCGACGTCCGTGTCGCCAACGTAGAGCGCCTCCCCCGGCGCGACGCCGAGCGCCTCGAGCGCCGCCCTCGGCGTGGCGGGGTCCGGCTTCGGCGCGCGGCCCGCGTTGCCGCCGAGGACGACGTCGAACGCGCCGGGGAAGAACCTCTCCATCAGCGCGCGGGCGGCGTCCTCGTCCTTGTTCGTGACGACGCCGAGCTTCACGCCGCGCGCGCGGAGCGCGGCGAGGAGCTCCGGGACGCCCGGATACGGCGCGGAGCCTTCCGCCGCGTGCGCGAGGTAGTGCGCGCGGTACTCGGCAAGCAGCTCCGGGTAGTCGGGGCGCTCCTCGCCGCCCTTCGCGGCACGGGCGACGAGCTTGCGCACGCCGTTGCCGACGAACGCGCGCACCTCCTCGAGCGAGCGCTCCGGCTCGCCGTGCGCGCGCAGCACGGCGTTCACGGAAGCCGCGAGGCCGGGCAGCGTGTCGAGCAGCGTGCCGTCGAGGTCGAAGAGCACGACCTTCGGCCGCTCGACCATCCAGCCCTGGAGGGAGCCGGGCTGGGAGAAGGAGTGCAACGGCTCGCTCGGAGAGCTCGCCCCACCCCAGCCCATCACGCGGCGGCCGAGGGCGGCGATGCGGCGGGCGACGCGGAGGCAGTCGGTCACGGAGTCCGTGCCGTCGGCGGTCGGGATGATCAGGCGGTCGGCGAAGGGCGTGCGGAAGTCGTAGCGGTCGCAGAGATGGTCGAGCCCCGCGACGAGCGCCGAGACCGTGCCGACGTTGGCGGCGTTGCAGTCGGTGTCCCAGCCCGCGGTGTTGACGATGCGCTGCGCCTCGAAGAAATCGCCCCCGGCGTAGCTCCACGCCATGACCATGACCGCGTGGTTCGGGATCACGTGGCAGTTCCCGCCGTACTTGTCGTAGCCGTACTTCGCGAAGATGCGGTCGTAGGTCCTGCGCCAGTCGCCGTCCTCGCGCGCCCAGGCGCGGACGTCGCGGTGGACCTGCGCGACGAGCGAATCGGGCGGGAGCGTCGCCGCGCCGATGTCGAGGACCTTCTCCATGTCCTTCTCGACGAACGCCGCAGCGACCATGCGCGCGACGACCTTCGCGGCGAGGACCGCCTCGCCGTCGTGCGAGACGCGCGCGGCGCCGTCGGCGAACCGCTCGGCCAGGTCGGGGTCGCCGGGCGCGACCATGCCGAAGGCGTCGATGAAGATCTGCGCGCCGATCTGCTCGGCGACGATCCTGCCGTTGCGCTTCATCGAGCCGGACTCGGGGGAGGGGACGCCCCGCTTGAGGCGCGTCCAGGCGGTATGCTCCGTGGAGAGCGAGACGCCGCCCCACCAGAGGATCGTGCGGCCCTCGATCAGGTAGTTGCGCCACGTCTCGCCGAAGAACGCGGGATCGACCGCGCGCGGGTCGCCGGCCCAGTCGGAGAGGGCCTTCACGAACGTGAACGTGCCGGAGATGTCGTCGTCCGCGACGACGAGGGGCTTGCCGACGTCCTCGTTGACGTAGCGGTCGATCGAGCCCCACTTCGGCTCGATGCTGCGCTTCCACCAGCCCTCGAACGGGCGTCCCATGTAGACGCCGATCGTCTTGCCGAGGACGGCGGCGTAGACCTGCTTCTCGTAGTCGGGGAGGGGGGTGCTCATGCGCGCGGATTCTAGCAGAACGGCGCGCGGCCGCGCAAGGCGGACCGGGCCTGCGATTTTCCGTGGCGCGCGCGGGCGTTTGTGGTATGCTACGCGCCGTCCCCTGCGATCCGGGGGCGCCCGCGATGATCCAGCCCCTCCACGTCATCTACCTCCACGAGCCGGCCGGGGACGACGCCGCCGTCCTCCCCGAGATGGAATACGGCCTCTCCGACGCCTTCCGCGCGTTCTGCAAGGAGACGTTCGCGTGCGGCCGCCCGCTCGACTTCCCGCGCCTGCGCCTCTTCACGGCGGACTCGCCCGCCGCGCTCGACAAGCTCCTCTTCGACGTCCAGGGCGAGCACCGCTTCGTCTCCGACGCCGCCAAGCACTGCTGCCTCTTCCTCTTCGACGACGACTTCGCCGCCGCGGAGGGCGCGCCCCGCACGCCCGTCCATCGCCTCGAGCTCGACGGCATGCCGCTCGCGCGCTGGTTCCTCGCCTACTTCCCGGCGATCCCGAAGATCGTCCTCACGAGCCCCGGCGAGGCGGACCCGCCCGCGCCCACGCGCCGCTGGAGCGCGCGCCCCGCGGAGGTCTTCCGGCATCCGGAGCGCAACCGCGAGAAGCTCCAGCGCGCCTTCCGCTCGCTCTGGTCGCCGCGCTTCTGGACCGCGCTGCGCGAATACGTCTGCAACCGCGCCGGCACCAACTGGCACACGCCCGGCCACAACGGCGGCAACGCGTTCGAGAACTCGCCCTTCCTGCGCGGCTTTCGCGACGACTTCGGCGACATGACCTTCCGCGCCGACCTCTCGGTCTCGGTCGAGCGCCTCGGCGACCTCTCCTCGCCCGAGGGGAGCGCGCCGCTCGTCGATGCGCAGCGCCTCGCCTCCGAGATCTTCGGCAGCGCCACGACGTGCTTCATCACGAACGGCACGAGCACGTCGAACAAGGCGATGCTGATGACGCTGCTGCGCCCCGGAGAGGTCGTGCTGCTCGACCGCAACTGCCACAAGTCCGTCCACCACGCCGTCGTGATGTCGGGCGCCGTCCCGCGCTACCTGCCCGCCCGCTACAACCCCCGCTACGGCATCTGGGGGCCCGTCGCCCTCGCCGACATCGCGGCGGAGCTCGCGCGCCCCGCCGGCACCGCCGGCCCGCCGCGCCTGCTCGTCCTCACGACCTGCACCTACGAGGGCGTGCTCTACCCGGCCTGGGAGGTCGCGCGCCTCTGCGAGGAGCGCGGCGTTCTCTTCTACGCGGACGAGGCCTGGGCGCCCTACCTGGCGTTCCACCCGTTCTACTCGACCGAGCTTGCCGACGGCACGCCCGCGCGCTACAACGCGGTGAACGAGCTGCGCGGCGCGCACTTCGCGGTGCAGTCCACGCACAAGGCGCTCTCGGCCTTCTCGCAGGCGTCGATGATCCACGTCTCGACGCGCTTCCGCGCGCTGCTCGAGGACGACTCGCTGCGGCAATTCCGCTGGCTGCGCCGCCGCTTCGCGCTGCACGGCCGCGGCTCGTCGGAGAAGTTCCTCCACGACCTGCACGAGTTCCTCCGCTACTGGCACTCCACCTCGCCGCACTACCCGATGCTCGCGACGCTCGACATCGCCGGCGTCCAGATGCGCCTCGAGGGGATGGGCCTGCTGGAGGACCGCCTGCACTGGGTCGACGCGTTCAAGGCGCGCGTCGCCGCGATGCTCGGAAAGCCCGTCGAGGACTGCTTCCCGGACCTGCCGCAGCTCGGCGGCGCCGGCCCCGACTGGGCGGCGCAGGGGTATCTGCACGACCCGCTCAAGCTCGTGCTCTCGTTCCGCACCGCCGAGGCGCGAGAGCGCTTCGAGAAGGCGCTCCTCGCCGCGCGCATCCAGTGGGAGAAGGCCTCGCCCGTGACGCTGCTCTTCCTCGTCACCGTCGGCACCGTCGAGGAGCACTTCGAATACCTCTACCGAGTGTGCCGCCAGTTCGCCGACTGCATCGGGCGCCCCGAGGAGGAGTTCCGCATCAAGACGATCCCCGCGGCGATCGACGAGCAGGTCTCGGTCCTGCCGCGCGACGCGGCGCTGTGCGACGGCGAGCTCGTCCCGCTCGCCGAGAGCGAGGGGCGCATCTGCGGCCAGATGGTCGTCCCGTATCCGCCCGGCATCCCCGTGCTTCTGCCCGGCCTGCGCATCACGCGGCCGATGATCGACCTGCTGCTCGACGTCGTCGCGACCGAGGGCGCGGGCGCGGTCCACGGACTCTTCGTCCGCGGAAAGTCCCTGATGGTCGAAGTCCTCAACCGCGACGAGGAGGGCCGCGTCCAGCGCGTCGACGACGATGCCGAACCCGCCTCCGCCACACCCCAGGGAACCCATCCGTGAAGAACCCCGCCACCATCGGCCGCGGCGCGAAGGTCGCGCTCGTCTCGCTCGGCTGCCCGAAGAACCTCGTCGACCTGCAGGTCGTCGCCTCCGCGCTGCGCGGCGCGGGGTTCGACGTCGGCGTGCCCGAGGACGAGGCCGACGCGATCCTCGTCAACACCTGCGCGTTCATCGAGAGCGCGCGGGAGGAGGCGCTCGACGCCATCGAGGAGGCCTGTTCGCGCAAGGCCGTGGCGGCGGGGCGGGGGAGGGGAGCGCCCGCGGTCGTCGTGGCGGGGTGCCTCCCGCAGCGCTACCGCGGCAAGGTCCTCGAGGCCTGCCCGGAGGTCGACGCCATCCTCGGCGTCGACGACCTCGACCGCGCGCCGGAGATCGTCCGCGCCGCGATCGACCGCGCGGCCGCGGCGGGTGCCGCCGCGCCCGCGATCGACGCCGTGGCGCGCGGCCGCTCGACGAGGCTCTTCACCGCGCGCGAGCCGTGGTTCGTCCTCACGCCCGGCCCCTACGCCTACCTCAAGATCGGCGAGGGCTGCCGCCACGCCTGCGCCTTCTGCGCCATCCCCGGCATCCGCGGGCGCCTGCGCTCGCGCCCCGCCGCCGACCTCGTCGCCGAGGCGCGCGCGCTCGTCTCGCACGGCATCCGCGAGCTCGACGTCATCGCGCAGGACGTCATGAGCTGGGGGCGCGACCTCCCGGGCCGACCGGGCCTCGCCTCGCTCCTGCGCGAGCTCGACGCGCTCCCGGGCGAGTTCCGCGTCCGCCTCCTCTACGGCCATCCCGCGGGCTGCACCGACGAGCTGCTCGACGCCGTCGCCGCGAGCCGGCGCGTCGTCCCGTACTTCGACATCCCGATCCAGCATGCCTCGCCGGACGTCCTCCGCCTGATGGACCGCCGCGACACGGTCGCCGAGGTCCCGCGCATGGTCGGGCGCATCCGCGAGCGCGTGCCGGGCGCCGTCGTCCGCACGACCTGCCTCGTCGGCTTCCCCGGCGAGACCGACGCGATGTTCGAGGAGCTGCTCGCGTTCGCGAAGGCGACGAAGTTCGACCATCTCGGCGCGTTCGTCTTCTCGCCCGAGGAGGGCACGAAGGCCTTCGCGATGCCGGATCCCGTCCCGGCGCGCGTCGCGCGCGCCCGCCACCGCCGGCTGATGAAGGCCCAGGCCGCCGTCGTCGCGGAGAAGCTCGACGCGCTCGCCGGAACGGAGGCGACGGTCCTCCTCGAGTCCCCGCCCGCGCGCCGCGGCGAACCGTGGACCGGCCGCACCGAGCGCCAGGCGCCGGACGACATCGACGGCGTCACCTTCGTCCGCGGCCTTCCCGCGACCGCCCGCGTCGGCGACTTCGTCCGCGTGCGCTACGTCGGCCACACCGACTACGATCTCGTCGCGGACGCGTGAAGCCCGCGCCCCTGCGAGCGGGCGCACGGCGGGCGGCTCGCTACTTCGAGAGGGAATACAGCGAATTGTCCGGGGAGAGGAATCCGCAGCCGTCGGAGACGAAGCCCTCGCCTCCGCGGCGATAGGGCGTATCGAGGGATTCGACGTGGCCGTCGCAGAAGGCGACGTTGGTGCGGCCGCCGTGACGGAAGCCCTGCGTGCCGGCCTCGCGGATGCCGCTCCCGGAACCGTCGTGGGCCTTGTCGCGGACCGGCGCGCGCATGAACTTGTTCGCGCCGTCGGCATACTGTCCGTCGCCGAAGAGAGCGGTTCGGGCGGGCTCCTCGACCTGCGAGAGGAGCGCCGGCGCGGTGCGCGCGCCGGGGTCGCCCTCGACCTTGCCGACGTAGCTGCAGTTGTAGTTGTAGCCCGTGAACGGATCGCCGCGCCAGTTCGCCTCGCCGCCGAGGAAGGAGGGGCATTGCAGGACGCGCTTGGCGTCCTCGCCGGGGACGTGGTCCCAGATCAGGCCGGGGCGCGCCCGGCCGTCGGCGCCGACGACGAAGTCCCAGCACGCCATCTCGCCGCCTTCGACGCGCATGCCCCACGGAAACTGCCCGCGGTGCTCGCCCGCGTAGCTGAGGGCCGCCGCCGCGAGCTGGCGCAGGTTCGAGGCGCAGGCCGCGGCGCGCGCGGACTCGCGCCCCCGCTCCAGCGCGGGGAAGGCCAGCGCCGCGAGCACGCAGAGGGCGGCGATCGCGACCAGGAGTTCGACGAGGGTGAAGGCGTTCCGCATTCCATTCCGTATCCGGCGCTCTATTCTCGCGGAATCCCCCCGGGGAATGCAAGGAGAAAATGGACGGGGCCCGCCTTTCGGACGGCAGCGCCGCCGGTTGCGGAACCGGTCGCGGAACCGGGCTCCTTCGTTGCGGCGGGCGGGCGAATCTGGTAGACTTCGCGCCATGACGACACGCATTCGGAATCTGCTTGACTTCACGTTCGAACGTCGGCAGGACGCGCTCCGCCGCGACGCCGACTGGGCGCCGCTCCTGGCACGGTTCGTCAAGGAGGGGACGCCCGACGAGGCGCGCGCCCGAATCGGACTTCAGGAGATGCTCCGCGCCGAGGGCGAGAACCCCGTTTTCCTCGACGGCGAGCGCATCGCCTTCACGCGCACGATCCGCCAGATCCCCGATTTGCACACGGACGCCGAGATGGACGCGCGCCGCGCCGCCGGCACGGCGTTCGGCGAGAAGGGCGTCGTCTTCAACCTCACCGCCGACTTCGGCCCCGCGATCCGCGACGGGCTCGACGCGCGCCTCGCGCAGATGCGCGAACGCCTCGACCGCGCCCGCGCCGAGGGCGACGCGGCGGGCATCGACTTCCTCGAGAACGCGATCCTCTCCGTCGAGGCGGTGCTGGAGCTTGCGGAGCGCTACCGCGCCGCCGCGGCGGCTCGCGGGCTCGGCGACGTTGCGGAGACGCTCGCCCGCGTTCCGCGACTCGGCGCGCGAACCTTCCGCGAGGCGCTCCAGTCGCTGCGCGTCCTGCACTACGCGATGTGGTGCGAAGGCGAATACCACTGCGGCCTCGGGCGCATCGACCAGTATCTGCTGCCGTATTTCGAGGCCGACCTTGCGGCGGGCCGGCTCGACCGAGACGGCGCGCGGGAGCTGCTGGAGGAGTTCTTCGTCGCCTGCAACCGCGACAGCGACCTCTACATCGGCGTGCAGCAGGGCGACAACGGCCAGTCCGTGATGCTCGGCGGCGTGACGCGCGCCGGCAGGCCCGCCTTCAACGACCTCTCGCGCCTGTGCCTGGAGGCCTGCGGCGAACTCAGGCTCGTCGATCCGAAGATCAACCTGCGCGTGGACAAGTCGACGCCGATCGAGATCTTCCGCCTCGGCACGCAGCTCACCGCCAAGGGGCTCGGATTCCCGCAATACGCCAACGACGACGTCGTGATCCCCGCGCTGGAAAGGTGGGGCTACGCGCCGGAGGACGCGCGCGACTACACCGTCGCCGCGTGCTGGGAGTTCATCATCCCCGGCTGCGGCCTCGACATCGACAACATCGACGCCGTCTCCTTCCCCGGCGCGCTGGACGCCGCGCTGCGCGCGCTCTGCGCGCGCAGCGCGAATGAAGGGCGCCGCTACGCGGCGAATGACGGGGACGGCTTCGCCGCCAATGACGGGTGCCGCTGCGCGGCAAATGACGGGGGCGGCTTCGCCGCCAATGAAGGCGCTTCGCGCCAAATGACGAACACGAATCCTTCCGTCATTACCGCCGGAGGCGGTCCTGTCATTACCGCCGGAGGCGGTCCCGTCATTACCGCCAAAGGCGGTCCCGTCATTACCGCCGGAGGCGGTCCCGTCATTACCGCCGGAGGCGGTTCCGTCATCGCGGCCGAAGGCCGCCCCGTCATTGCCGCCGAAGGCGGCGGCTACGCCGCCGTCGAGGCGGCCTTTCTCGCCGAGGTGCAGCGCCGCGCGGACGCGCTCGTGGAGAAATACCGCCACGTGGAGATTCTGCCGGGGCCGTTCGTCTCGGCGATCTCGACGGGTTGCGTCGAGCGCGCGCGGGACATCTGCCAGGGGGCGAAATACAACAACTTCGGCATCCACGGCACGGGCATCTCCGTCGCGGTGGATTCGCTCGCGTCGGTGCGGGAGCTCGTCTTCGAGAAGAAGCTCGTGGCGCTTCCCGAGCTGGTGAAGCTCCTCGACACGGACTTCGCGGGGCGGCCGGACGTCCTCGCCGCCGCGAAGGCCGCGCCGAAGATGGGCAACGCGGACCCGCGCGCGGACGAGATCGCCAAGCGCGTGATCGCGTTCTGGGGGCATGCCTTCGACGGGAAGAGGAACGACCGTGGCGGGGTGTTCCGTCCCGGCACCGGATCGGCGATGTACTACGTCTGGCACGCCCGCGAGATCCCCGCTTCGGCGGACGGACGACTCTCGGGCCATCCCTTCCCGGCGAACTGGGCGCCGTCGCTCGACGTGCCGGTGAAGGGGCCGGTGTCCGTCGTGCGCAGCTTCACCGAGCCGGACCTGGGTCCGGTCTGCAACGGCGGACCGCTCACGATCGAGATCCACGACAGCGCCTTCGCGATGCCGGACGGCGTCGACAAGGTCGCGGAGCTCGTGCGCTTCTTCGTCCTGCGGGGCGGGCACCAGCTGCAGATCAACGCCATCGACCGCGAGACGCTCCTCGACGCGCAGGCGCATCCGGAGAACCACCGCCACCTCATCGTGCGCGTGTGGGGCTGGAGCGGCTACTTCGTCGAGCTCGACCGCGAGTTCCAGGACCAGATCATCCGGCGCGTGGAGCTCGCCGCCCAATGACCGTTCCGCTCGCCAGGCAGGCGTAGCGAGGGCGACGGGGGCCGGACGCTACCAGGCCGAGGGACGGCGCGGCGGGAGCGGCTCGGGCGGCATCTCGTGCAGGACCGGATCGCGCCGCGGCGGCGCGGCCGCCCCAGACGCGGCCTGGGCGGGGAGCGCGCCCGGCGCGCCGGACCCCGCCACGGCGTTCTCCGCGCGGAAGGGCTCGCCGCCCTCGTCCACGAGCTGGTCGAGCTCGGCCCCGACCTTCTCCGGGTCGGCGCCGCGCTCGAGTCGCGCGACCATGTCCTTCACGTCGGGCGAGAGGGAGATTCCGCTCGCCTCCGAGAACTCGCGCACCGCCTTCGCCGCCGCGCGCGGGTCGGAGTCGTTCGCGATCGCGTCGAGCCGGCCGCCGAGCGCCTCGACGGCGCGCTGCGCGCGGTCGTCGTCGACGCGCGAGCCGCCGAGCGCCTCCGCCTCGTCCCTCCCGCCGGAGGGGCCGGTCGAGAACGACGTCACCTCGCGCGAGAGCGCGCCGCCGCAGTGCGGGCACGACGGCACCTGCGATGTCGCCCGCCGCGCGAAGAACTCGAGCAGCAGGTTGCAGCGGGGGCAGTGGAATTCGTAGACGGGCATCGGAAAGGGTTGAAAGGGTTGAAGAGGTTGAAAGGGTTGAAGCGGTTGAAGCGGTTGAAAAGGTTGAAGAGGTTGAAAGGGTTGAAGCGGTTGAATGGATCGTTCCACTCGTCACTCGTCACTCGTCACTCGCGCGCAGCGCGCTGCGCTCGACCTCGTCGGCGACGCGGGCGGCGGCGTCGGGTCGGGCGGCGGCGAGGAGGGATTCGCGCATCGCGGCGCGGCGCGGGGCGTCCGCGGAGAGGGACGCGAGGAGGTCGGCGAGGGATTCGGGCGAGAGGGAATCCTGGGGCGCGACGACGCCCGCGCCGCGGGCGGCCATCGACTCGGCGTTGCGCGACTGGTGGTCGCGGGCGAGGCCGGGGAGCGGGACGAACACCGCGGGAAGGCCGGTCAGCGCGAGTTCGAAGCAGCTCGACGCCCCCGCGCGCGACACGCACAGGTCGGTCTCGGCGTAGCGGCGCGACATGTCGTGCTCGAAGCCGAGCACCTCGAAGGCGGCTCCGGAGAGCCCCTTCTCCGCGTAGAGCGCGCGGACCTCGTCCTCGTTGCGCGTGCCGGCGAGGTGGACGACGCGGATGCGCGCGGCGAGCTCCGGGTGGCGCGCCGGCAGGAGCGCGAGCGCCTCGGCGACGGCGCGGTTCACGGCCTTCGCGCCCTGGCTGCCGCCCATGACGAGGAGCGAGAACTTCGCCGGGTCGGCCTTCGAGCCGCCGATGCCCTTCCCGAACTCGGCGCGGAGCGGGAGGCCGGTGTCGGCCAGGCGCGCGCCATCCGGGAAGTAGCGTTCCATGCCCGGGAAGCAGACGCAGATCGTCCTCGCGAAGCGAGCGAGGTGCGCGACGGCGGAGCCGGGGATGGCGTTGGCCTCGTGGAGGACGACCGGGACCCCGAGGGCGCGCGCGGCGAGGACGGGGGCGATCGAGGTGTAGGAGCCCATCGCGAGGAGGGCGTCCGGGCGGAACGCGCGCAGCTGCCGCTTCGCGGAGCGGTAGGCGCGCCAGAGCTTGAGGAGCGACCTCGGGCGGCGGGGCGAGACGGGGTCGACGGGGACGAGCATCGCCTCCGCGCCCTCCGGCAGGTCCGCCTTCGCGCGCTCGGCCTCGACGGCGCGGCCGGAGAGGATGACGGCGACGCGGTGGCCGCGGCGGCGCAGCTCGGCGGCGACGGCCAGGCCGGGGAACATGTGTCCGCCGGTGCCGCCGCAGGAGACGGCGACGCGCAGGGCTTCGGGGGATTGCGTAGTGTCGGGCATGGCGTGGATGATAGCAGAACGCGCGGCAAAAGGAAAACGCGCGATGGTTCCGTTCGCCGCCATCGGTTTGCGCGTCCGCAGGGGCGTCGCGGGGGAATGGATTTTCCGAGGCCGGTCTGGTATACTCGCGGACATAGCCCTCCCCACCATCCATCTTCCGAAATGAAACCGTTCATTCTTCCCCTTTTCGCCTGTTCCGTCCTGTTCGCCGTGTCCGTGCGCGGGGAGGCGTGGGTCACGGGCTCGCCCGACCGCGCCGACCCCGTGTCCTACGCCGTCGGCGACGAGGTCTCCTGGACCTTCCGCGCGGAGAAGATTCCGCCGTCCGCCGCGGGCCGGGCGCTCGGCTGGCGCTGGACGGTCGCCGGCGACGGTCCGGCCGCGACGGGGACGGCGCCGTTCGTTCCGGGCCAGCCGCTCGTCGTCACCCACTCGTTCGCAGCGCCCGGATTCCTGCGCGCCTCCGCGTCGCTCGTCGACGCGGAGAGCGGCAAGGCGATCCGTTCCCACGGCGCCGTCGTCGCCGGCGCGTCCGGCGCGGGCGCCGCGATCGCGGCGCTGCCGCCGCCGGAGGAGCCGGAGGACTTCGACGCGTTCTGGCGCGACGCGAAGGCGGAGGCGCTCGATCCGACGCTGCCCGCGGGATCCCTCGCGCCGGCTCCGGACCGGGCCGCCGCCTCCGTTCCCGGCTTCCGTCTGACGACCTTCGTCGCGTCGCTCGGCCCCGGGCGCGCTCCGGCGACGGGCTGGGTCTCGTGGCCCGTCCGCGCCTCCCAGGGCTCGCTCCCGCTCGTGGTGCGCTTCGACGACTACGGCATGGGGCCGCAGACCTTCCCCGGCGACTTCGACCGCGACGCCGTGTTCGTCCTCGTTCATCCCCACGGATTCCTCCCGGGCAAGGACCAGCGGACCTACATCGACGCGTTCAACGCGATCTCCGACGGTGGACATGGCGGCGCCTACGGCTTCCGCGACGCGGAGAACGCGCGTCCGGAGACGTGCTACTTCCGCGGTATGGTCCAGCGCGCCCTCGCGTCGGTCCGTTTCGCGAAGACGCTCCCGATGTGGGACGGCGAGCGCATCACGCTGGCCGGACGCGGGCAGGGGGCGTTCCTCGCCGTCGCGTGCGCGGCGCTGATGGACGGCGGCCCGACCTTCCTCCGGCTCTCCGTCCCGTGGCTCTGCGGCCTCGGACTCGACACGTCGTGGCAGCCGAAGTTCCAGCCGGCGCTGCGCTACTTCGACACGGTGAACTTCGCCCGGCGCGTTCGCGTCCCGTCGCAGATCGAGGCGGACCTGCTCGACACCGCGCACTCGCCCGCCGGCGCGGCGCGCCTCTACAACGCGCTCGGCGGACCGAAGCGCCTCGTCTTCCGCCAGGGCGAGGGGACCGAGCCGGTCGCGACGCTCGAGGCGAACTCCGCGGACTAGAAGAACGCCTTCGCGAGGGCGAGGATGCCCTGCTTCCAGGGGACGCGGTGCGAGACGCCGCTCTTGCCCTTGAAGTCCGCGAGGTGCTCCACGTACCAGTCGTAGTTGCGGACGAGGGCCTGCTTGTTGGAGAACTTCGGCGCGAAGCCGATCTTCTCGCGGGCCTTGTCGATCGAGACGAACGAGTCGGTGCACGCGGTCTCGTAGACCCACATGTAGAGCGGCGAGAGATGGAGTTTCTCGAGGAAGCGCAGCGTCCAGATGACGGGCTTTGCGGGCAGTCCGACGATCGTCTTGCCGAAGCCCGCGCGGTCGAGGACGGCCTGGTAGTCCTCGCGCATCGTCGTGTATTCGGCGGCGCCGACGTTGAAGACGTCGTCGACCGTCGCCGCGTTGAGCGTGAGGCAGCTCCAGATGGCGCCGCAGAGGTCCTCGACGTCCATGAGCTGGTAGCGGTTGGAGCCGTCGCCGATCATCGGGAAGTCGTGGCCGTCGTGCGCCCAGTCGTAGAAGAGGGCGAAGACGCCGAGGCGCTCCGGGCCGATGAAGGACTTGGGGCGGATCACGGGGATGCACAGGCCCTTCCCGCGGAACTCCGGGACGAGGTCCGTCTCGACCTCGACCTTGCACCTGCCGTAGGGGCCGACGCCGTCGAGTTTGTCCGTCTCGAAGAGCGGGTGGTGGTCCGGGACGCCGTAGACGGCGGTCGAGGAGATGTAGACGCAGCGCTTCACGCCGAGGTCGACGCACGCCTGGAAGACGTTGCGGGAGCCGTCGACGTCCGTGCTGCGGATCTCCGCCTCGGTGTAGAGCGGCAGCGCCGCGGCGCAGTGCACGACGAGGTCGTAGCCCTTCATCGCCTCGGAGAGCGCGGGCATGTCGCGGATGTCGTTGCGGAAGACCTGCACGCGGGGGTCGTCCTTCTCCGGGTAGTCGAACTCCGCGATGTCGTAGCTGGCGACCTGCTCCGCGCCGTTGGCGAGGAGGTGCCGCACGAGGTTGATGCCGAGGAACCCGGCACCGCCGGTGACGAAGACTTTCATGGCAGGATGAGCGCGGGACGGGGAGGCGGAGCTAGCCGCGCAGCGAGGCGCAGAAGGAGGCGAAGCGGGACATGCCCTCCTCGATGGTGTCCATCGAGCAGGCGTAGGAGAAGCGGACATGGTCGGCCGAGCCGAAGGGCGTGCCCGGGACGGCCGCGACGTGCTTCTCCTCGAGGAGGCGCCGGCAGAACGTCACGGCGTCGAGTCCGAACGCCTTGACGTTCGGGAAGATGTAGAAGGCGCCCTCGGGCCGGAGCACGCGGACGCCGGGGATCTTCCGCAGGAGCGCGTAGATGCGGTCGGCGCGCTCGCGGAACGCGGCGATCATCGGCTTCACGGCCTCCTCGGAGGCGGGGTCGACGAAGGCCGCCAGCGCGGCGTACTGCGCGGGCGTGCAGGGGTTGGAGGCGCAGTGGCTCTGCGCGGCGGCCATGAGCGAGAGGACCTCCTTCGGGGCGCCGGCGTAGCCGATGCGCCAGCCGGTCATCGAGAAGGCCTTCGAGCAGCCGTTCACGGTGACGGTCCGCGCGCGCAGCTCCGGCGCGAGCGAGGCGAGGGAGGCGAACGGCTCGTCCGTGTAGACCATGCGCTCGTACATCTCGTCGGCGACGATCCACAGGCCGCGCGCGACGGCGGCCTCGCCGAGCGCGCGCAGCTCGGAGGCGGGGTAGACCGCGCCGGTGGGGTTGCTCGGATAGTTGAGGACGAGGACCTTGGAGCGCGGGCGGATCGCCTTCTCCAGCTGCGCCGGCGTGAGCTTGTAGCCGGTGCGCGCGGTGGTCTTCACGAAGCGCGGGCGGCCGCCGGCGACGCGGACGAGCTCGGGGTAGGAGAGCCAGGCGGGGGAGGGGATCAGGACCTCGTCGCCGCGCTCGAGGAGCGCGAGGAACGCGTAGAAGAGCGACTGCTTGCCGCCGGAGGAGACGAGGATCTCCGTGGCGGGGTCGTAGGAAATGCCGTTCACGCGCGCGAACTTCTCCGCGACGGCGCGGCAGAGCTCGGGCATCCCCTTGGCCGCCGTGTACTTCGTCTTGCCCGCCTCGATGGCGGCGATGGCGGCGCGCTTGATGACGTCCGGCGTGTCGAAGTCCGGCTCGCCGGCGGCGAAGTTGCAGACGCTCGCGCCCCGCGCCGCGAGCTCCTTCGCCCGCGCGGAGATGGCGAGGGTGGCGGAGGGCTGGATGGCCTGGAGGACGCTATTCATTGCAGTACTTGCGGAGAATCGGGGACATGTTGTCGCCGGCGATGTCGATGATGTCCATCTCGCGCTTGGCGTTCTCCGGCGAGTCGGAGGCGTGGGCGGCGTTCACCATGATGTTGGTGCCGAACTCGCGGCGGACCGAGCCGGGGCGCGCCTTGTTCGGGTCGGTGGCGCCGAGGATGTCGCGGATCTTCGCGACGGCGTTCGCGCCCTCGTAGATGAGGGCCAGGCACTCGGCGCCGGCGCGCGTCGCCTTCTCCTCCTCCGGGACGGCGGAGGGGCGGAAACCCGTCATGAACTCGACGATGTCCTCGAACTGGTTCTTCGCGAACTCGGGCGCGATCGCCTCGCAGAGCGGGCGGACGGCGTCCGGCGCGACGTCGAAGCCGAGCTCGCGCGAGACGGCGCCCGCGACGCGCCCCGCGCCGAAGGAGGGGAACTTCTCCGTGAGCGACTGGACGACCGGGCCGTAGAACTTCTCGGCCTGAGCGACCGTCATGGCGAACTTCTTCACGCAGACGATGTGCAGGCCGGAGGAGGAGAGCAGGTCGATGATGTTGCCGGCGCGGAGCGAGGGGCGCTGGAAGTTGTCGGGCTTGAGCATCACGAGCGTGCGCTCCACGCCGGGCTCGCCGAAGTGGGAGTTCACGATGCCGCTGTCCTCCATGTGGTCGAGGAGGATCTTCAGGGTCTTGATCGCGAAGGAGCGCGTGGGCGCCACGAGGACCGCGGGCTCGAAGTAGGAGACGGAGCCGTCGTCCTCCGCGATGTAGTCGCCGAACGTTTCGCGGACGGTCTGGCCGCCGCCCCAGCGCAGGGTGACGGAGCCGGTGCACTCCCAGATCTTGCGGATGGCGTCCTCGCCCTCGAAGAGCAGGCAGAGCGCGCGGTGGGGGCGGCCGGTCTCCTTCTTGGGGGCGTACTCCTTGCGGATGTAGGCGTCGAGGAGCGTGTCGATGAGGGGCGTGGAGTCGGTGCGCTCCACGACGGCGCGGGCGTAGTCCTCCACCAGGCCCTGCGAGGCGCCGAACATGCGGGCGGCGACGAGCTTGAGGTCCGTCCGGCTCAGGTAGCGGGCGAGGACGCCGCCGAGGCGGGACTTGCGGATGGTGTAGGGATTGACGAGGACGTAGGCGATCTCTTTCATGGGAGGCGTGCCGGGTTGCGCGGAACGGCGGCGAAGTCTACCACACGCCCCCGCGCGTGTCCAGACGCGCGCGCCGCCGATGACCAGAAAAGGGTTTCCACTTTTCGGCGGGTTGTGCTAGAATGCGTGGCCTTACGCCATCTGAGACCCGAACCGCAATCCATGAGACCCTCCACACCCTCCCACTTCCGCGTTGTCCACTGGAATCCCGCCCGCCGCTCCACGACGGTCGAGGAGTTCATGATGCGGCCGACGTTCGATCCGGAGGCGGAGAGGATCGCGGCGGACCTGCTGGCCGACATCCGCGCCCGCGGGGAGGCCGCCATCCTCGCGGCGATGGCCCGCATCGACGGCGTCACCGTCCACCCCACGGAGCTGCGGGTCTCCGCGAAGGAGTTCGACGCGGCCGAGGACCGGCTCGCGCCCGCCGTCAAGGGGAGCATCCTCGAGGCGCACAACCGCGTGGCGGATTTCGCCCGCCGCTCGATGCGCCCCGACTGGGAGGCCGAGACGCCCCACGGCGGCCGCCTCGGCGAGCGCTTCGCCCCGCTTTCCCGCGTCGGCGTCTACGTCCCGGGCGGGACGGCGCCGCTCGCCTCCACCGTCGTGATGACGGCGACGCTCGCCCAGGTCGCGGGCGTGCCGGAGATCGTCGCGTGCACGCCGTGCGCGAAGGACGGCTCCGTCCGCCCCGAGATCCTCTTCGCGATGAAGGTCTGCGGCGTCACGGAGGCCTACCGCGTGGGCGGCATCCAGGCGATCGGGATGATGGCCTACGGCACGCGCCGCGTCCCGGCGGTCGAGAAGATCGTCGGCCCCGGCAACGCGTTTGTCACCGCCGCCAAGCGCCAGGTCTACGGGACGGTTGCGCTGGACCTCGTCGCCGGCCCGAGCGAGTGCGCGATCCTCGCCGACGCCTCCGCGAAGCCCGACTGGGTCGCCGCGGACCTGCTCGCGCAGGCCGAGCACGGCAGCGGGCACGAGCGCGCGATGCTCGTCACCGACAGCCCCGAGCTCGCGGACGCCGTCGCCGACATCCTCCCGGAGCGCATCCGGGGGATGTCGCGCCGCGCGACGGTGGAGCGCGTCGTGAACCGCGGCGGCATCCTGATCGCGACGGCGCCCTCGCTCGCCGACGGCATGGACCTCGTGAACCGCTTCGCGCCGGAGCACTTCGAGCTCGCGGTCGAGAACCCCGAGGAATGGATCCCGCGGGCGAAGACCGCGGGCGCCATCTTCGCCGGGCACTGGACGCCGGAGAGCGCGGGCGACTTCGCCGCGGGCCCGAGCCACGTGCTGCCGACCGGCGGCGCGGCGCGGATGTTCGACGGCCTTACCGTCGAGGCCTTCCGCCACCGCACGAGCGTCGTGCGCTACGCCGAGGGCGACCTGCGGGACGCGCTCCCGGTCGTCCGCACCTTCGCCGACATCGAGGGGCTCGACGGCCACCGCGCCTCCGCCGACATCCGCTTCCCCGGCGCCTGACCCCTCCGACCTTTCCGAGACCGCCATCCCTTCCAACCCTTCATCCCCGGATCGCCCATGGCCGAAGAGAAGAAGTTCTACTCCAATTTCAACTCCGTGCTCGTCGCGCGCGGCGTGCTCACCGCCGAGCAGCTCGAGGAGGCGGTGCAGGAGGCGGGGCGGACGCCGCTGGACCGCTACCTGATGGAGAGCGGCAAGGTCGACTCCGGCAAGCTGCTGCTCGCCGAGGCGGAATACGTCGGGCACGAGCCGCTGCAGCTGCCGAAGAACTTCGCCACCCCGCTCGCGCTCATCGACCTGGCGACGCCCGACTTCTGGAAGCGCAACAAGGCGCTTCCGCTCCAGAAGTGCGGCGACGCGCTCGTCGTCGCGTTCGGCGACCCGTTCGACATGATGGCGCCGGAGAACGTCGCCCGCACCGTCAAGCTCGAGGTCCTCCCGCTCGTCGCGATCGAGAAGGAGGTGAACGACGCCCTCACGCGCGCCGAGCAGCAGCGCAACAGCCAGAACCCGGCGCTGGCGATGGAGAACGTCATGCACTCGCCGGAGACGGAGCTCGAGCTCTCGAAGGGCTCCGACGCCGAGGAGAGCCTGGACCAGTCGATCCAGTCGGCCGACGAGGCGCCCGTCATCCGCATGGTGAACATGATGCTCGTCGAGGCGCTGCGCACCGGCGCCTCCGACATCCACTTCGAGGCGATGGAGAAGACCTCGCGCCTGCGCTACCGCATCGACGGCGCGCTCATCGAGCGCCCGGCGCCGCCCAAGGCCCTGCACAACGCGATCGTCTCCCGCATCAAGATCATGTCCGACCTCGACATCGCCGAGCGCCGCGTCCCGCAGGACGGCCGCTTCAAGGTGAAGGCGATGGGCAAGGAGGTCGACATCCGCGTCTCCATCCTCCCGACGATCCACGGCGAGAAGGTCGTCATGCGTACGCTCGACAAGACGAACCTCGCGCCGAGCCTCGCCGCGCTGGGCCTCGACGACTTCGCCTACCGCGCGATGAAGCACGCGATCGACCAGCCGCACGGCATCATCCTCGTGACGGGGCCGACCGGCTCGGGCAAGACGACGACGCTCTACTCCTGCCTCCAGGACCTCAACCAGCCGGACGTGAACATCGTCACCGCCGAGGACCCGGTCGAGTACCAGCTGCCCGGCGTCAACCAGGTCGCCGTGAACCAGCAGGTCGGCCTCACGTTCGCCTCGGTGCTGCGCTCGGTGCTGCGCCAGGACCCGGACATCTGCCTCGTCGGCGAGATCCGCGACGGCGAGACGGCCGACATCGCCGTGAAGGCCGCGCTCACGGGCCACCTGGTGCTCTCGACGCTGCACACCAACGACGCCCCCGGCGTCATCGCCCGTCTCATCGACATGGGCATCCCGCCGTTCCTGCTCGCCTCGTCGCTCATCCTCGCCCAGGCGCAGCGCCTCTACCGCCGCCTCTGCCCCTACTGCAAGGCGCCGATGGAGGGGACGTTCGACGCGCAGATGCTCGAAGCCAACGAGATCGACCCGCACGCCTTCGACGGCGCCACCATCTACGACGCGGTGGGCTGCCCGAAGTGCAACGGCAGCGGCTACAAGGGGCGCGGCGCCATCATGGAGGTGCTGCCCGTCTCCGACGACGTCCGCACCGCCATCGTGAAGGGCCTTCCCTCCGACGCGATCCGCAAGATCGCCGTCAAGGAGGGCATGATGACGCTGAAGGACGTCGGCCTGCTCAAGGTCCGCGATGGCCTCACGAGCCTCAAGGCCGCGCTCGCGGTGACGGGCTCCGAGTAGTCCCCCCGATTCCCCGATTCCCCCCCGATCCCCCCTCCATCCAGAACAGGAGACGACGAACATGGCAAACCCGGTCAGGGTCCGCGGCGCGGGCCAGATCCGCAAGAAGGACCTCATCCCCTTCACCCGGCAGATGTCGGGCATGCTCAACGCGGGCATGTCCATCATCTCCGCGGTCTCCACGCTCGAGGAGCAGAACACGAGCAAGCTCTTCAAGCCGATCCTTAAGGGCCTGCGCGACAGCATCGAGAGCGGCTCGCCCTTCTCCGACGGCCTCGCGATCTACCCGCAGGTCTTCGACCCGATGTACGTCAACATGGTGGCGGCGGGCGAGGCCTCCGGCCAGTTCGCGCCCGTCCTCAAGCGCCTCGCCGTGATGCTCGACTCCTCCGCGCGCCTCGTGCGCAAGGTGAAGAGCGCGCTCACGTACCCGACCGTGATCATGTCGCTCGCGCTCATCATCGCGCTCGGCCTCATCACGTTCGTCGTCCCGGTCTTCGCGGAGATGTTCTCCGGCTTCGGCAAGGAGCTGCCCGGACCGACGCAGTTCCTCGTGAACGTCGGCGAGTGGATCAAGAAGTACTGGTACATGCTCGGCATCGTGATCGGCGGCGGCGTCTACGCCTTCAAGCGCTGGCGCGGGACGACCGCCGGGCGCTACGCGACCGACAGCGCGTTCCTCAAGATCCCGGTCTTCGGCGAGCTCGTCCTGAAGGTGTCGATCGGCCGCTTCTGCCGCCTGTTCGCGGACATGCTCTCCTCGGGCGTGCCGATCCTCAACGCGCTCGACATCGTCGCGCGCTCGATCGGCAACGCGGCGCTGGAGAAGTCGTTCCTCGACGCCCGCGCCGGCGTCGAGCAGGGCGGCACGCTCTCGGCCTCGCTCGAGGGCAAGCCCTTCCTGCCGATCCTGATGGTGCGCATGATCGCGGCCGGCGAGAAGGCGGGCCGCGTCGACGAGATGCTCACGAGCATCGCCGACTCCTACGACGAGGAGGTCGAGACGATGCTCGCCACGCTCACCTCGCTGATGGAGCCGTTCCTCATGGTCTTCCTCGGCGTCGTGATCGGCGGCATCGTCGTCGCGATGTTCATGCCGATCTTCCAGCTCGGCTCCGTCGTCAGCGGCTAGCGCGCAAGTCCCCGGCACCCGGGGCGCGGCGATCCGCGCCCCGACGCCGCGGACGCCGTGCCCGACATGGCCGCGACTCCCGCCGACACGGTCCTGCCGTCCGTCTCGCTCGCCGAGCCCGGGCGGGCGTTCCTCGCCGGCGGGCCGGTGCCGATGGCGCGGGCCGGGGAAGCGCCGGACGCGCGGACGATCGTCGTCGATCCGGACGACCGCGACCAGCCGCTGCTCGGCCTCGGGAGCATCCTCACCGGGACGGACCTCGCGGCGCTGCGGCGCCTGCCGCCGGACGCCCTCGACGCCGCCCTGCGCGCGCTCTTCGACCCGGAGGAGGGCGCCGGGTGGAGCTGCATGCGCGTGGCGCTCGGCTCGACCGACTGGGAGGCGACGCCCGACTTCTTCACCTACGACGACGCGCCGGAGGGCGCGCGCGACTGGGACCTCGAGCGCTTCTCCGTCGCGCGCGACCGCGACCGCGGCCTCTTCGCGCTCCTGCGCCGCGCCCGCGAGATCAATCCGGCGCTTCGCTTCCACGCCGCGGTGTGGGGCATCCCCCCGTGGATGAAGACGAACCGCCGGCGCTGCTACGGGCGCCTCGACCCGGCCTGCACGGAGGTCTACGCGCGCTACCTCGCGCGGTGCGTCCTCGCGCTGCGCGAGGAGGGCGTGCCGCTCGTCGCGGTCTCGCCGCAGAACGAGAGCCTCACGGCCTGCGACCGCCCCACGCCCGCCACGTGCATGCCGTGGTGGGAGCAGCGCGACGTCCTCGTCGCGATGCGGCGCGCGTTCGACCGCGCCGGGCTCGACGACGTGGCGGCGTGGGCCTTCGACCACAACTACGACCTCTCCGACTTCTTCGTGCGGCCGCTGCTCGCCGATCCCGCCGCGCGCGCCGCGATCGGGGGCGTGGCGTTCCACGACTACGGCGGGGAGCCCGAGCCCGCGATGGGCGCGCTGCACCGCGAGATGCCGGACCTGCCGCTCTACTGCACGGAGCGGACGGTCCTCGGGCCGGAGGGCATGGCGCGGATCGTGCGCGAGCTTCGCGCGGGCGCGCGATGCTACAACCAGTGGACGACCGCGAGCGACGAATGGGGCGGCCCGCACCTGTTCCAGGCGCGGCCGTTCCGCCGCCGCGCCGAGCCGCCGGCCCCGGAGCGCCGCACCTTCCTCGTCGTCCCGCTCGGCGACCCCTCCGCGTTCGAGCTCTCGCCCGCGTGGGGCCTCTACGGGCAGCTCACGCGCCACCTGCGCCCCGGGATGGTGCGCGTCGGCTGCACCGGGGGCTCCGCCGGCGGGCTGCAGGCCGTCTCGTTCCAGGACCCCGCCACGGGCGAGATCGCGCTCGTCACCGTGAACGCGACCGGTCGCGCGCAGGACTTCTCCCTGCGCTGCGGCGGCGCCGCGGCGCGCCTCTCCCAGCCGCCGCGCAGCGTCGCGAGCTGGCGGTTCGTCCCCGGGGCGCTCTGCCGCGCGGAGCGCCTCGCCGTTCCGCCCGAGTCCGCCGCGCCGCGGCCGCCCGCGTGGCGGCTCGCCGCCGACGACATCCGGCTCGGCGGCCCCGCCGTCGCCGGCGCGGAGACCGCGCTCTCGTGCGTCGTGCGGAACGCGGGGGACGCCCCCGTGCCGACCGACGCCACGCTGCGCGTCGACTTCAAGCTCGACGGCGACCTGCCGGTCGCGCTCGCCTTCGTTCCGCTGCCTCCGCTCGCGCCGGGCGAGACGTTCGAGGCGCGCGCCAACGTCCCCGTGGGGATGCCCTACCACGACCGCCCGACCTGGATCGCCGAGGCGGGTCACCACCAGGTCTTCGCGATGTTCGCGGTCGGGAACGTCCCCGACGGACACCCCGGCGCGGACGGCGTCTTCGCCCGGGAGTTCGACTTCCCCGCGCCCTGACGCGGATGGGCGCAACGCGCGTGACTTCCCTTCCGCGTTCTGCTAGAATCCGCCGTCTTTCCGCGCACGTGCGCATGCCAACGCCATGAAGATCGCCCTCCTGCTCGCCTACTTCGCCCTCCTGATCGCCATCGGGTTCTGGTGCCGCCGCAAGGCCGCCAGCGTCGACGGGTTCGTCCTCGGCGGCCGCGCCGTCGGCCCCTGGCTCACCGCCTTCGCCTACGGCACGAGCTACTTCTCCGCCGTCGTGTTCGTCGGCTACGCCGGGCAGTTCGGCTGGCGCTACGGCATCAGCGCGACCTGGGCCGGCATCGGCAACGCGCTCATCGGCTCGCTGCTCGCGTGGGCCGTCCTCGGCCGCCGCACGCGCATCATGACGCAGCACCTGGACTCCGCCACGATGCCCGACTTCTTCGCGAAGCGCTTCGGCTCGCCTTCGCTCAAGCTCGCCGCCTCCGCGATCATCTTCGTCTTCCTCATCCCCTACACGGCCTCGCTCTACAACGGCCTCTCGCGCCTCTTCTCGATGGCGTTCCCGGGCTTCTCCTACTCGGCGTGCATCGTCGTGATGGCGGTCCTCACCGCGGTCTACGTGATCGCGGGCGGCTACCTCGCGACCGCCATCAACGACTTCATCCAGGGCATCGTGATGCTCTTCGGCATCGCGGCGACGATCCTCGCGGTCCTCGCGAGCAAGGGCGGGCTGATGGCCGCGATGGACGGTCTCGCGCGCGTTCCGGGGCCGGAGATCGTCCCGGGCGCGGGCCCCTCGCCGGGCATCTTCACGTCGTTCCTCGGGCCGGATCCGCTCAACCTGCTCTTCGTCGTGGTCCTCACGTCGCTCGGCACGTGGGGCCTGCCGCAGATGGTGCAGAAGTTCTACGCGATCACGAACGAGGGCGCGATCAAGAAGGGCACGCTCATCTCGACGCTGTTCGCCTTCGCCATCGCCGGCGGCTGCTACTTCCTCGGCGGCTTCGGCCGCCTCTTCTCGGCCGAGATCGGCGTCGCCCCGAACGGCAATCCCGCGGCCGGCTTCGACTCGGTCATCCCGGAGATGCTCCGCGCGGCGATCTCGACGGACGGCCTCCTGATGGCGCTCGTCGTCGTGCTCGTCCTCTCCGCGTCGATGTCGACGCTCTCCTCGCTCGTGATGACGAGCAGCTCCACGCTCACGATCGACTTCATCCGCGGCACGGTCGTGAAGGACATGAAGCCGAAGTCGCAGGTGCTCTGCATCCGCGTGCTGCTGGTCGTCTTCATCGCGATCAGCGCGGCGCTCGCGCTCGTGCAGTACAACAGCACGAGCCCGATCGCCTTCATCGCGCAGATGATGGGCGTCTCGTGGGGCGCGATGGCCGGCTCCTTCCTCGCGCCGTTCCTCTACGCGCTCTACTCGAAGCGCGTGACGACGGCGTCGTGCTGGGCCTGCTTCGCCTTCGCGGTGTGCCTCACGACGGCGAACGTCTTCGGCTGGAAGCCGGAGCTCTGGCCCGGCACGGCGATGAACCCGATCCACTCGGGCGCGATCGCGATGCTGGCGGGCCTCGTGATCGTCCCGGTCGTCTCGCTCTTCACGCCGAAGCCGCGCAGGGACCTCGTCGAGGGCGCGTTCGCGTGCTACGACAAGACGACGCTCGTCCGCCAGTCCACGGCGCTCGGCGCCGAGACGATCCGGTAGCCCGGCATGGTCTTCGGCAGCCTCTACTACCTCACGGTATTCCTACCGCCGGTCCTGCTCGTCCACTGGGCGCTGCAGGCGCTTGCGCGCCGATGGCCCGTCGCGGCGACCTTCGCCGCGAACGTCTGGCTGCTCGCGGCGTCGATCGCGGCGTGCGTCCTTTCGGACCTGCCGGGGCTGCCGTGGTTCCTCGGCTGCGCGGTCGCGACGGACCTCATCGCCCGCGCCATCGCGGCGGCCGGCCCGCGCCGCCCTCGGCTGCGCAAGACCCTCCTCGCGTTCGCGCTCGCCGGCGACCTCGCGCTGCTGTGCCTCTTCAAATACGGCGGGGCGCTCTCGCGGTGGATCGACGCGCTGGCCGGCTGCGCGCTCGTCCCGGCGGCCGAGCTCGCGGTGCCGCTCGGGCTCAGCTTCTGGGTCTTCCGCTCGATGTCCTACGTCTGGGACGTGGCGCGCGGCGTGCATCCGCCCGCGCGCACCCCGATCGACCTCCTCTGCTACCTGGCCCTCTTCCCGATCTTCGTCTCGGGCCCGATCGTGCGGTGGGCGGACGTGGCGGGGTCGTTCCGCGCGCGGCCGTTCTCCGCGGCGCTCGCGGCGTCGGGCTGGCGCCGCCTGCTCGTCGGCCTGGCCAAGAAGATCCTGGTCGCGAACCAGCTTGCGCCGATGGCGGACGCCGTGTGGGCGGTCGCGGAGGGCGGCGGCGGTATGTCGCCCGGCATGGCCGCCCTCGGCGTGGCATCGTATTCGCTCCAGCTCTACTTCGACTTCTCGGGCTACTCCGACATGGCGATCGGCCTGGGGCGGCTGCTCGGATTCGACTTCCGGGAGAACTTCCTGTGGCCCTACGCCTCGGCGTCGATCCGCGAGTTCTGGCGGCGCTGGCACGTCTCGCTCTCGACGTGGTTCCGCGACTACCTCTACATCCCGCTCGGCGGGAGCCGGCGCGGGACGGCGCGCGCGTGCCTGAACGGAATCGTCGTGTTCACGCTGTGCGGCGCCTGGCACGGCACCGGATGGATGTTCCCGCTCTGGGGGCTCTGGCACGGGCTGCTGCTCTGCCTCGAGCGGCTGTTCGGGCCGCGTCGCGCGAAGGGCGAGCCGCCGCCCCGCCGGTCCTCGGCGGCCGCGACGTTCCGCTTCTTCGCGGCGCACGCCTACGCGATCGCCGCGATCGCCTTCGGCTGGATCCTCTTCCGAAGCGCGACGCCGGCCGCGGCGGGCGCCGTCCTGCGCTCGCTCGCGGGCCTCGCGGCCCCCGACCCGGCGAGCCGCGCGCTCTGGCTCGAATGCACGCCAGTCTTCGAAACCGCGCTCGCCGCGGGCGCCGCCCTCTGCATCCCGATCGTCCCGGCGCTTCGGCGCGCCTTGCGGCGCGCCCTGCCGGAATGGCTCGTCTGGACGGCCGAGAGCGTCGCCGCGACCGCGCTCGGCGCCGTCGCGCTGCTCTTCCTCGCCGCGGGGACGCGCCAGTCGTTCCTCTACTTCCAGTTCTGAGGGCGCAACGATGAAACGAATCGCCTCCGTCCTCTTCCTCGTCCTCTGGACCGTCGCCCTCTGCGTGCCGGACGCCGCGCGCATCCTCGCGCAGAACACCAAGCTCGTCCGCTTCGAGAAGTTCCCCCGCAAGCAGGAGAACCGCCGCGCCGCGACGCGGCCGTCGTTCCATCGTTCCTCGAAGCGCTATGTTCCCTGGAGGGAGCTCGGGCGCGGCTACGAGGCGTGGTACAACGACCGGTTCCCCTGGCGCACGGAGCTGCTGCGCTTCCACCGGCGCGTCACCTTCGAGCGCCTCAAGATCCCGTCCGGCCGCTCCGTCCCGGGCCGAGGCGACTGGATCTTCCGGCGCGGCGGGGACTGGCCGGAGCTGGACGACTACCTCGGCGCGTTCGAGCTCCCGCCCGAGAAGCTGGACCAATGGGTGACGCTCTTCGAGGGGCGGCGCGAATGGGCCGAGGCGCTTGGCTCGGTCTATCTCACGATGCCCGCCCCGGTCAAGGCGCAGGTGCGGTGGCAGATGATGTATCCGGCGCTCCAGGGGCATCGCGGCCGCAACGTCGGCGCCCAGATCCGAGAGGCGCTCGAGGGGTCGCCAGCACGGGACGACGTGCTCTTCGCCGACGAGGACTTCGAGCGGGCTGTCGCGTCCGGCCGCGAGGTGTTCTTCGACGCCAACCACCATCCGGACGCCTACGGCCAGTGGCTGCTCTACGACCGGATCAACCGCCGCCTCGCCGAACGCTTCCCCGGGCGCGTCGGCGAGACGCCGCCCTGGTTCGACGAACCGCCGCCCGACGTTCTCGAAGGCAGGGCGCCGGGATGCTGGCGGCAGCGCGACGGGGACGGGCTCCGGCTCGACGTCTCGTCGCCCGGCGAGATCGAGGACGACCATGGCGTCAGCGTCAACGCCAGACGCTTCCCCTATTGCAACGTCGCGACGGTCCGGGAGGGAGGAGGCCTCTCGATCCTCATGGCCCACGACTCCTACATGCGCTTCACCCTCGCGTCCTGGCGCCGCAAGATCGGATCCGTCCGATTCCCCTTCGCCCCCGGGGTCGGCAGCGTCCGCGCACACATCTTCCAGCGCTTCACGCACGGGTTCCTCGAGAACGCGATCCGGGACGATCTTCCGGACGTCTTCATCGAGCAGTTTCCCGAGTGCCGGCTCAACGGAACCGTCTCCCTCTTTCTTGACCCGCAGACCAGCGCCGCGGCCGCCTTCGGACGCGCCGTGGATCCGGCGGGGCGGGCGCCGGCGGCGGGCGCCCGCGTCGCCGCCCGCGCCGTGTTCGACGGAGTCCGCGCCGATCCGGGCCATGATTCTCTCGTCGCGGTCCTGCTCGCGGGCGACCGCGAGCTCGCCCGCGAGCCCTTCTTCCCCGGCGTGAAACGGGCCGTGTTCTTCTCGCCCGTTGCGATTCCCGCGGACGTTTCCCCCGGCGCCGGGCTCGCCGTCAGGCTCGAGGACGGCGCCGCCGATGCGACGAATTTCGTCTGGCGGCTCGCGGCGGAAGGTCGATAGCGTCCGCGCCCGTGCGGCGCGATGGCCGGCGGGTCGGCGGCCGCTACCGGGCCGCGGCGTCCGCGAGCAGGTCGCGGAGCGTGTCGTCGAGCGCGAAGGCGGGCTCCCAGCCCGTGTCCGCGCGGAGGCGCGAGACGTCGAGGATCGGGCAGGAGTCCGTCGGGCGCCAGAGCGCGGGGTCGGTCTCGACGGGCGCGCCGCACCCGGCGAGCGCGCGGAGGCGGTCGAGCAGCTCGCCGATCCGGACGTTGGCGGGCGAGGCGACGTTGTAGACGCCGCCCGAGGCGCCGCGATCCAGGAGGAGGCGGTAGGCGCGGACGACGTCGCGCACATCGGCGAAAGACCGGACGGAGTCGAGGTTGCCGACGCGCAGCGCCGTGGCCTCGCCGCGCTTCGCGGCGAGCACCTGGCGGGCGAAGGACGGCGCGACGAACTTCGGCGTCTGGCCGGGGCCGGTGTGGTTTCCGGGGCGCGCGACGAGCGCGTCGAGCGAGCCGGCGGCCTGGCGCGCGAGGAGGAGGCTCTCGCCCGCGACCTTGGTGACGGCGTAGAGCGAGAGCGGGCGAAGGGGGGCCTCCTCGCGGAGCGGGGCGGGGGAGGGGAGCGTCCCGTAGACCTGGGCGGTCGAGACGAAGAGCAGGCGCGCGCGGGGCGCCTCGGCGGCGAGCGCGTCCGCGAGCGCCCACGTCCCGCCGATGTTCACCGCGAGCGCGAGCGAGGGGTCGCGCGCGGCGCCGGGGACGAACGAGACCGCCGCGAGGTGGACGACCGCGTCCGGCCGCGCCGCGCGCACGAGCGCGCGCATCGCCTCCGCGTCGCGCAGGTCGGCCGCCGCGTAGCTCGGAAGGCCGGCGGCGGCGGGGGCGTCCGCGGGCAGGGCGTCGGTCGTCGCGACCGTGTGTCCGGCCGCCTCCAGCTCGCGGACGAGGTGGCGGCCGACGAATCCGGCGGCGCCGGTGACGAGCACGCGCGGGAAGCGCGGGGCGTTTTTGGGATCGTTCTGCATCGGTGGCGCACATCCTACCACAACGTCCCCCGCGTGGAAAGCGCGAAGCGCGCGCTGGACACGGCCGGGCGCCCCGGCTATAATCCGCGCCCATCCGAAACACCACATCCGGCGGCGCGCGCCGCCCCCTACACCAAGGAAACGCAACCATGATGAAACTCGTGCTGCTCCGCCACGGCGAGAGCGAATGGAACAAACTCAACCTCTTCACCGGCTGGACGGACGTCGAGCTCTCCGAGACCGGGGTTCAGGAGGCGAAGAACGCCGGCCAGCTCCTGAAGAAGGAGGGCTACGACTTCGACCTGTGCTTCACGAGCTACCTCAAGCGCGCGATTCACACGCTCAACAACTGCCTCGCCGAGATGGACCGCGAGTGGCTCCCCGTCGTGAAGGCGTGGCAGCTCAACGAGCGCCACTACGGCGCCCTCCAGGGCCTCAACAAGTCCGAGACCGCCGCCAAGTACGGCGAGGACCAGGTCAAGGTCTGGCGCCGCTCGTTCGACGTCCCGCCGCCCCCGCTCGCGGAGGACGACGAGCGCAACGCGCGCAGGCAGCCCGCCTACCGCGACGTCGACCCCGCCCTCGTCCCGCTCACCGAGAGCCTCGCGATCACGATCGAGCGCGCCGTCCCCTACTACGAGAAGTTCATCCTGCCGGAGATGAAGAAGGGCAGGCGCGTCCTCATCGCCGCGCACGGCAACTCGCTCCGCGCGCTCGTCAAGTACTTCGAGGGCCTCAGCGCCGAGGAGATCGTCGGCGTCAACATCCCGACCGCCTCGCCGCTCGTCTACGAGTTCGACGACGACGGCAAGTTTCAGAGGAAGTACTACCTCGGCGACCAGGAGGCCCTCAAGGCCAAGATGAACGCGGTCGCCAACCAGGGGAAGAAGGCGTAGCTCCGCTCGTCCCGAGTCCTGCGCCGCAAGACGCGAGACGCAAGACGCAAGACCTCCGGACGGGGTGCGGCTTCGGCCGCGCCTCGTCCGCTACATTCCGATGATGTTCCTCGCGACGCCCCACGCGAGGACGAGGGAGAGGACGGTCCAGGCGAAGGCGGGGCGGCGCGCGAGGCGCGGGCGGGCGACGCAGAGCGCGAGGAGCGCGAGCGCGGCGGGCAGCGCGGCGTTGAGGCGCAGCGCGTCGGCGAAGCGGCCGTGCAGCGCGGCGTGGAGCGCACGGGCCGTGCCGCACCCGGGGCACTGCCATCCCGTGAGCGCGAAGACCGGGCAGCGCGGGAAGCCCGGCGCTTCGGTTGGATCGAGGAGGAAGAGCGCCGCGATCCCGAGCGGCAGGAGGATCGCGCCCGCCAGAACGGCGGCGCGCCACGCGGGCGTGTCGGGGACCTGCAGTCGTTCGGCGAGACGGGCGAAGCGCGGCATGGCGTAGCCCTCAGCACGCGGCCGGCGACGGCGCAGGGCGGGGCGGCGGCGGTCCCTTCTCCGCCACGACCGAGCGGTAGAAGGCCCCGAACGTCGTGTGCATGTAGGGCACGAGCCAGAAGGACAGGATGCCGAGCGTGAGGATGCAGAGCAGCCCCCATCCGAGGAAGCTCAGGCAGAGGACGAAGAGCCGCCACTTGTTGCCGTCCATGAGGCGGCGGCTTTCGTCGATCGACTCCGGGGCGCCCATCTCCGGGTGGTCGACGAGGAGGAACGGCGACATCGCGTAGGAGAACGCCTTGACGATGCCGGGGACGACGAGCAGCAGCGACCAGAGCGAGACGTAGAGCGTGACGAGGCACCACCAGGCGAGGGCGCGGCCGAAGTCGTTGAAGCCCGAGAAGCCGTCGGCGAAGTCGAGCCGGCGGTGGTCGGCGGCGCGGAGCGAGAGGTTTGCGAGGCCGAAGGCGGCCGGGGCGGCGAGGACGAGCGAGCCGATGCCGCAGGTCGCCGAGCCGGCCGCGTTGACGACGAGCGACAGCACGAGCCAGGAGCCGGCGAACGTCCAGAAGTTCCCGTCCGGGCCGGAAAGGGCCCGGAGCTTGAGCTCGGCGTCCGTCGCGCCGGGCGGGATGCCGCGGCTCGCGTCCATCGGCGGGCGGCCGCGCGGCTACATGCCGGACGCGGCGGCCGTTTCGGCCGCCTCGCGGACGGCGGGCAGCAGGAGCAGGACGCTGGCGGCGTTGATCAGCTGCAGGACGAGCCCGATGCCGATCGAGACCCACATCCACGTGTTCGCCTTCTTCGAGGCGTCCGTCGCCCCGGCGAGGTCGCCGCGGGCGAGAAGGCCGTTGACGCGGGCGGCGAACACGATCGCCGGAACGCCGAAGGGCCAGCAGCAGAAGATCGTCGCGAGGATCGCGCCGACGAGGTGGTTGGGGACGGTGCCGGGCGGGAGCGGCGCGCCGGCGGCGGGCGCGGCGGCGGCGCCGGGCGTCGGTGGCGGGACGACCTGCGGCGCGAGCCCGGGCTCGGCCGCGGAGAGCGGCTGCCAGTCGGCCATGCCCTCGTGCCAGACGAGGGAGTCGGGGCGGATCGTGCCGTTCGAGACGAGGGCGCGGAACGCCGTGTCGTCGATCGGGCCCTTCTGGGCGCCGCCTTCGGAGTAGAACCAGTTCATGTGTCGTGTCCTCTGGCGCGCGATGATACCACAGGCCCGCCGCCGCGCGCAACGCGCTTCCGCCCGGACGCGGCGGTCGCTAGCCGGCGGCGTCGGCGAAGGCGCGGATGACGGCGACGGCCTGTTCGGGGGACACGCGGTCGGTGTCGAGGCAGAGGTCGTAGGTGCGGACGTCGCCCCAGGTGCGGTCGGTGAAGTAGTCGTAGAAGGCGGCGCGGCGGCGGTCGGCCGTGCGGACGAGCTTGCGCGCCTCGGCCTCGGAGACGCCCTCGCGCGCCGCGACGCGCGCCGCGCGGATCGCCGGGTCGGCGTGGAGGAAGACGCGCACGAGGTGCGGGCGGCCGTCGAGGACGAAGTCCGCGGCGCGCCCGACGATCACGCATCCGCCCTTGGCCGCGATGTCGCGGATCGCCTGGAACTGCGCGAGGCACACCTGCTGCCCGATCGAGGGGCCGGCGGAAGGGTAGGGGGAGCCCCACGAGGCGAAGAAGGGCGCGTCGGCCGGCTTCTCGTCGTGGTGCTCGAAGAGCCCCTCCGCCAGCCCGCTCGCCTCCGCGGCGCGCGCGAGAAGCTCGCGGTCGTAGAACGGCACCCCGAGCGATTCGGCGAGCCGCCTCCCGATCTCGAGCCCGCCCGCGCCGAACTGGCGCCCGATGGTGACGATGGTGTCCGGATGCATGTCGCGATCTCCCTTCGCCGCACATCCTACCACCATTCCGCGACGCCGCGCAAGCGCGAGGGGGCGCCGAACGGTTGCCCCGCGCCCGGGATTCTGGTAGGATACCCCGCCACGGAGAACGAAATGCCGATCTACCAATACGAGGCCCGCGAGGGCGAGAAGGGTTGCGCGAAATGCAGGGCCGGGTTCGAGGTGCTGCAGTCGCTTCGCGAGGCGCCGATCGCGACGTGCCCGGACTGCGGCTCGCGCGTGGAGCGCGTCCCGGCCCGCGCGGCGGTCGGCTTCAGCCAGTCCAACCTCGACGACCGCGCCAAGGCCGCGGGATTCACGAAGCTCAAGCGGCTCGGCAAGGGCGAATACGAACGTCAGTATTAGTGACGAGTGGCGAATGACGAAAGAACGAAGGACGAAGTGAACATGAAGGGAATCGTTTTGGCCGGGGGATCCGGCACGCGCCTCTACCCGATCACACGCGCGGCGAGCAAGCAGCTGCTGCCCGTCTACGACAAGCCGATGGTCTACTACCCGATCTCGGTGCTGATGTTCGCGGGCATCCGCGACATCCTGATCATCAGCACGCCGGAGGACCTGCCGTCGTTCCGCCGGCTGCTCGGCGACGGCTCCGACTTCGGCCTTCGCCTCTCCTACGCGGAGCAGCCGCGCCCGGAAGGGCTCGCGCAGGCGTTCCTCATCGGCGAGGCCTTCCTCGCGGGAGAGCCCTGCGCGCTCGTGCTCGGCGACAACATCTTCTTCGGCGAGGGGCTGCAGCGCGCGGTACGCGAGGCGGCTCGCGCGTCCGAGGGCGGCGCCTACATCTTCGGCTACCGCGTGAGCGACCCCGAGCGCTACGGCGTCGTGGAGTTCGACGCGGAGAGCAATGTCGTCGGCCTCGAGGAGAAGCCCGCCAGGCCCAAGTCCAGCTGGGCGGTGCCGGGGCTCTACTTCTACGGCGGGGACGTCGCGGCGATGGCCAGGACGATCAAGCCGAGCCCGCGCGGCGAGCTCGAGATCACGGATCTCAACCTCGCCTACATGCGCGAGGGGCGGCTCAAGGTGAAGCTGCTCGGCCGCGGCATCGCGTGGCTCGACACCGGGACCTACGGCTCGCTGCTGGAGGCGTCGAACTTCGTCGAGACGATCCAGAACCGCCAGGGCCTGAAGATCGCGTGCCTCGAGGAGATCGCCTTCCGCTACGGCTGGCTCCCGCGCGAGCGCCTCGCGGAGATCGGCCGCTCGATGGCGAAGAACGACTACGGCCGCTATCTGCTGCAGCTCGCGGAGGAGGGCGCCGCGGGATGAAGTGCCCCTCCTGCGGCGAGGACGACGACAAGGTCCTCGAGAGCCGCCCGGCGCGCGGCGGAGCGGCGATCCGGCGGCGCCGGACCTGCCTGCGCTGCGGCCACCGCTTCACGACCTACGAGGAGGTGCTGCGCGACTCGCTCATGGTCGCGAAGCGCGACGGCCGCCTGGAGGAGTTCAGCCGCGCCAAGCTCGAGAACGGGATCCAGCGCTCGTGCCTCAAGCGCCCGATCTCGCTGCAGAGGATCGGCTACGTCGTGGACCGCATCATCGAGGATCTCGAGTCGCGCTACGAGATGGAGATCCCGGCGCAGGCGATCGGCGACGCGGTGATGGCGGAGCTGCTGAAGCTCGACGAGGTGGCCTACGTCCGCTACGCCTCGATCTACCGCCACTTCGAGAACCTCGAGCAGTTCGTCTCCGAGGTGCGCGCGCTGCGCGAGCAGCAGGCCTCGCCCGTCGCGGCGAAGGCCCCGGCCGCCGCCGGGGATGCCGCGACCCTCGCTCCGAACGCGGAGGGGAGGTAGCGCCGTGGCGCGCCGCCGTCGCCGCAGCCCGATCGTCGGGAGCCCCGCCGCGAGCCTGCTTCCGCAGATCGAGGCGGAGCTTTCGTCCCGGCGCGGTCGCTTCCGCCGCCGCGACTTCGACGGCGATCTGCCCGACGACTCGCCGGGCAAGCTCTACACGCTCGTCTCGGCCGGTTCGCTCGAACTGCCCGACGACGAGCGCGAACGGCGTCGCTGGGTGCGGCGCAGCCCGCGGCTCGCCATCGCGCTCGCCCTCGCGATGGCCGCCGTGTGGATCCTCTTCCGCTAGCGCGGCTTCAACTTTTCCGCGGCAGCCGGGACTGCGGCCGCTACCGTTGTTCTCGGCAGCGGCCGCCGTCCCGCGGCCATACATTTTTGTGGAACCGCCCTAGTTCGCCACGAACCGCGCGGAGGCGCGGAGGGAGGCGGAGAGCTCGAATTCGCCGGGCTCGAAGCGGCGGGTGCCGTCGGGCTGCATCGCGGCGAGATCCTTGCGCGAGAGCGAGATCTTCGCCGTCTTCGTCTCGCCCGGCTTCAGCGAGACCTTCTCGAACCCGACGACGCGCCGCACCGGCTGCGTGCTGGTGCTCTCGAGGTCCGAGAGATACCAGATCACGGTCTCGGCGCCCTCGCGCTTGCCGGCGTTCTTCACCGTCACGGACGCCTCGACGCGTCCGCCGCGGCGCACGGCGGCCTTCGCCTTCCCGTATTCGAACGTCGTGTAGGAGAGGCCGTAGCCGAACGGCAGCCACGGATCGTTCTCGTGCGGGCAGTCAAGGTAGTCGAAGAGGTTCTCGCGGCTGCGGGGCTGGGCGTTGTAGAAGACGGGGATCTGCCCGACGGCGCGCGGGAAGGTCATCGCGAGGCGGCCGGAGGGGTTTGCGGCGCCGGTGACGAGCTCCCACGCGGCCTGCGCGGCGCGCGAGCCGCCCTGCCAGAGGTAGAGGATCGCGTCGAGCTTCGCGGCGGTCTCGGAAAACGCGAGCGGGCGTCCCGCGGCGACGAGGCCGACGAGCGGCTTGCCCGTCGCGGCGAGGGCGTCGACGAGCGCCTCCTGCGCGGGCGAGAGGCGGATGTCGCGGCGCGACTTGTATTCGCCCGAGAGCCAGCCCGGCTCGCCGAGCGCGACGACGACGACGTCCGCGGCGCGCGCGGCGCGGACCGCCTTCGCGATCGCGGCGCGGTCCGGCGGCAGGCCGGGGTCGAGGATCGAGCCCTCGACGAAGTCGACCGTCCGCAGCCGCGGCGCGCCCTCGGGCGGCAGCGCGCAGCCGGGCGTGTAGTCGATTTTCGCGTTCGGGAAGAAGCGCGCGGCCTCGTCCCGGAGCGACGGCGTCTCCTCGTGGTTCTTCGCGCACATCGCCGCCCAGGTGCCGACGAGCGCGGGGCAGTCGTCCGCCGCCGGTCCGACGAGCGCGAGGCGCTTCACCTTCCTCGGGTCGAGCGGAAGCAGCCCCTTCTCGTTCTTGAGCAGGACGGCGCAGCCGCGCGCGCATTCGGCCGCGAGGTCGAGGTCGGCGGGGAGGCGGCAGGTCTTCTCGCGGGGGAGTTCGGGGACGTAGGGATGCTCGAAGAGGCCGCACTCGAACTTGACGCGCAGCACGCGCGCCACGGCCTCGTCGAGGACGCGGCGCGGAAGGCGGCCGGCCTTGACGAGGGCCGGGATGTTGCGGAAGACGTCGTCCGACATATCCATGTCGTTGCCGGCCGTTAGCGCGGCGAGCGTCTGGACCGCCGGGTCGGAGCTGAAGTGCTGGATGCGCAGCTGCGAGACGGCGCCCCAGTCGGAGACGACGAAGCCGTCGAAGCCCCATTCGCCGCGGAGGATGTCCGTCAGCGTCTCCCGGTTCGCGACGGCGGGCGTGCCGTCGATGCAGTTGAAGGAGCTCATGAGCGTCCGCGCGCCGGCGCGGACGCCGGCCTCGAACGGCGGCAGGTACCACTCGCGCAGCGCGCGCGCCGAGATCTCCGTGTAGGAGTAGTCGCGCCCGCCCTCGCTCGCGCTGTAGCCGACGAAGTGCTTGAGGCAGGCGACGACGCGGCCCGGCTTCCGCAGGTCGGCGCGGCGGCGCCCCTGGTAGCCGCGGACGGCGGCCGCGGCGAAGACGCCGTTCGTGAACGGGTCCTCGCCGTAGCCCTCGACGTTGCGGCCCCAGCGCGGGTCGTGCCCGACCTCGACCATCGGGGAGAAGGTCCAGTCGACGCCGCCGTCCGCCCAGCATTCGCGCGCTGCGACGCGGCACGCCCTCTCCGTGAGCGACGGATCGAACGAGCAGGACTGCGCGAGCGGGACGGGGAAGCCCGTGCGCCAGCCGTGGATGACGTCGTAGCCCCAGAGGATCGGGATGCCGAGGCGCGTCCCCTCGACGGCCATGCGCTGGAACGCGTTGCGCGCGGCGGCGCCGCCGGTGAAGGAGAGGACGGATCCGATCGTCGGGTCGAACGGATGGTCGGGCCCGACGTTGTTCGGGTTGGTGTCGCGGCCGATCGGGTTCTGGATGAGCTGGGCGGCCTTCTCCTCGAGCGTCATGCGGCGGAGCAGGTCGCGCACGCGCGCCCCGACGGGCTTCCTGGGATCCTTGTATGCGGGTTGGTTCATGGGTTCGATGCCGGCGGGGCCGGTCTCCTTGTCGATGTCGTGGAACGGGGCGGCCCGTGCGGAGGGCTTCAGTGGACGTAGATGTCGAAGGTGCCGTGTCCGCCTGTGCTCACGCGGATGCCGGTTGCCTTGCGATGTCCGCCGAGCTCGATCATCTGCGTCTGACCCGCGGGCAGATGGATGGCGAGCGGATACTTGGTCGTCTTCGCTCCCTCGCGAAGGACGACGGTGTTGATCGTGGCGGAGCCCGACGTTCCGGCGAGCAGGATCTGCTTGATCGGGTTCCGGGTCGGAATCGGCGCCTCGATCGTGCTTCCCGACGTGTAGCTTCCGGCGCGGACGAAGCCCTTCGGGATGTGCGGGCGGGCCGGCGCGTCGCGGCGATCGTCGCGCTCCCGGCGATCGCGCTCGCGGCGGTCGCGCTCCCAGCGTTCGTCGCGGCGCCGCTCGTTGCGGCGGCGGTCCTCGTAGCCGGCGCGGTAGCCGTCGTCGTAGTCGTCGTAGCGGTCGTAGCGATCGTAGTAGCTCGGGCGGCGCGTGCCGTAGTAGTCGTCGTCCCAGTCGTCCTCGATGCAGGACGTGCAGAGCAGCGCGGCGGGAATCGCGGCGAGCGCGGAGAGGAGGAGGAGCTTCGTCTTCATGTCGTGTCGGGGTTTCGCTGGCGTTCTCGTTCGCGATGCGTTCGAGCGCGGTGGCGGGCAAAACGAAGCCCGCGGGCCGTTGGGACCCGCGGGCTTTCTCCGTGAAGGAGGACTTACTTCTTCTTCGCGACGGGCTTCTTGGCAGGAGCCTTCTTCGCGGGGGCCTTCTTCGCGGGGGCCTTCTTCGCCGGAGCCTTCTTCGCAGGGGCCTTCTTCGCAGGGGCCTTCTTCGCAGGAGCCTTCTTGGCGGGGGCCTTCTTGGCGGGAGCCTTCTTGGCTGGAGCCTTCTTGGTGGGCATTTTTTGTTCCTTTGCTTTGTTGCCCGTCGACGTTTTTTTCGTCAACGGTTTTCGGACTTCCTCGCGTTCCTCTCCGGTTTCCCGAAGACAAGCGCCAGGGGGTGTTGGAACGCAAGGTGGGTCCAAGTGCGGCGCTCTGAAATGCCTTTTACAATTTTCCGAAACGTTTGTCCACAAAAAAATGCACGAATTTGAAAAAAAGTTTTTCGGCGGTGGAAGCGTCTATCGCCGCGCACGGAATTTTCGCGGACGATCGAGCGCCGTTCCGCGGGGCGTTGACGATGATCGAGGCGCCTGCGATCGCTACCGCCGGCGGCCGCCGAGGAGTCCGGAGCGGAGGAGGAAGTAGAGCAGCGTCGCGAGCGAGCTCACCGCCGCGGCGATGTAGGTCATGAACGCGGCGTTGAGGACCGAGGCCGCGCCCTTCTCCTCGTCGGGCGAGAGGATGCCGCATGCGACGAGCTGGCGCTTGGCGCGCGCGCTGGCGTCCCATTCGACGGGAAGCGTCACGATCGAGAACGCGACGGCGCCGGTGAAGAGCACGATGCCCGCCTTGACGAGGAGCCAGCCGAGCCCGGCCTGGCCCGTCGTCGCGACCGCGGCGCCCGCGGCGGGGTCCGCCGGCGTCGCGGCGACCATCGCGAGGCCGATCGCGAAGACGACGAAGGAGAACTTCGAGCCGAGATTGGCGGCGGGGACGAGCGCCGAGCGGACGCCCATCCACCGGTAGCCCGTCGCCTTCTGCAGCGCGTGGCCGGCCTCGTGGCACGCGACGCCGAGCGAGGCGAGGCTGCGGCCCTCGTAGACGTCGGCCGAGAGGTTGAGCGTGTTGTCCGCCGGGTTGTAGTGGTCGGTGAGGACGCCCGCGGTCTTGCGGATCATCACGTCGTTCACGCCGGCGCGCGCGAGCATCGTCGCGGCGGCCTCGGCGCCGTTCATCCCGCAGGAGGCGGCGACCTTGGCGTACTTGGCGAACGTGCTCTTGACCTTCGCGCTGAAGACCATCGAGAGCACCAGCGCGGGCAGGGAGAGGATGAGGTAGAGGGGGTCCATCATGGCAGTGACGAGTGACGAGTGAAGAGTGAAGAGTGAAGAGTGAAGAGTGAAGAGTGAAGAGTGAAGAGTGAAGAGTGACGAGCGGGGCGACGAACGATCAGGAATTGGCGAGGGCGGTGCAGATCGCGGTCTCGAGGATGGCGCGGTCCTCGGCGGAGCCGGAGCCGACGAGGCGCTCGTGGGCGTGCATCAGGGCGACGCGTGCGGCGCGGACCTGCGCGCCGGACCAGAGGCGGGACTGCTCGACGATGGAGCCGCGCAGGAAGGACGGGCGCGCGAGGACGTCGGCCTTGCCGAGCGCCTCGACGGCGGCGCGGTCGGCCGGGCCGAGCGCGGGCGACCACGAGCGGCCGTCCGGCGCGAGCAGGCCGCGCTCGCGTGCGTCGGCGAGGAGCGCCAGGTCGAGCAGGCGCGTCTCGAGCATGATCAGCAGCGCGATCTCCTTGACGCCCTTGTTGGAGAGCAGCTTGGCGACCGTGGCGAGCGTGCCGGCGAGGTCGCGGCGGCCGAAGACGTCCTGGATCTCCCAGATCTCGCCGTCGGTGCTGACGGTGCAGATCTCGGCGACGTCCTCCGCGGTCGGCTCCGCGCCGCCGGTGAAGGCGAAGAGCTTCTCGAGCTCGCGCATCGCGGTGCCGACGTCGGTTCCGACGCGGCGCACGAACGCGGCCAGGACCGGCGCGGACATCGTCCAGCCGTTCTTCTCGAGCGCCGCGGCGGCGCGCTTCTGGACGGCGGTGGCGGTGCCGCCGGCGGCGTCGACGATGCGGGCGCGGCCCTCCTTCGCCATCGCGGAGAAGCCGTTGAAGAGGACCGAGTTCTTGGCGATGCCGGTGCCGGAGACGACGAGCGAGACGCCGGCGGGGAGGCCGCTTTCGCGCAGCTCCGTGCGCCAGTCGTCGAGCGCGGCGCGGACGTCCTCGGACTTGGACGTGCGGTCGGTGCCGGAGAAGGACACGCCGCGGAGCCAGACCACGGTCTCGGCGGCGAAGAAGCCGGGCTGGAGGATCGCCTCGCGCACCTGGCGCAGCGCGGCGAGCGCGTCGTCGACGCGGTCCACCGCGCCCGCGACGCGCGTCACCTTGAACTCGTCCTCGCGCCAGCCGGGCGAGAGCTCGTCGAGCGCCTCGCCGGCGGCCTCGTCGACGAGGAACGGGTCCGAGCCGACGACGAGCACGAGCGGCGGGCACGGCCCTTCCGCCGCGCCGCCCCTCGAACCCTTCGCCGCCTTCGCCGCCATCTCGGGACCTCCGGCGGCTAGCGGGGAACCGCGGGGAAGAGCGTCCCCTCGTCCGCGCCCTCGAAGACGCGCACGAGCACGTCGCGCCGGCGGCCGTCCGCGATCACGACGTTGCAGCCGGCCTGCACGCAGGCGGCGGCGGCGCGCAGCTTGCTGTCCATGCCGCCCTTGGAGACGCCTCCCGCCTCGGCGGGGCGCACGAGAGCCATCGCGGCGCGGCCGATCGACTCGACGTAGGGCACGCGCGCCGTGCGCCCGCCCGCGGCGGGGCGGCGGAGGCCGTCCACCGCGGAGAGCATCACCAGCAGGTCCGAGCGCGTCTGGCGCGCGACGAGGGAGGCGAGGTGGTCGTTGTCGCCGAGAGACATGTAGGCCTTCACCTCCTCGTCCGCGACGGCGTCGTTCTCGTTCACGACGGGGACGACGCCCGCGCGCAGCAGGTGGTCCATCGTGCGGCGCATGTTGGCCACGGAGAGGCGGCGGTCGAAGTCCTCGTGCGTGAGCAGGAGCTGGCCGACGCGGACCTTCTCCGCGGCGAAGAGCTCGTGGTAGAGCGTCATCAGGCGGACCTGGCCGACGGCCGCGCACATCTGCAGGTCGGGGACGGCGGAGGGGCGCCGGGCGATGCCGAGCGCCTCCATGCCGGAGGCGATGGCGCCGGAGCTCACGAGGACGACCTCGCACCCGCGGCGGCGCAGGGCGGCGACCTGCGCGACGATCGCGGCGAGGCGGCGGCGGTCGGGCCGGCCCTTGGCGTCGACGATGACCTTGCTGCCGATCTTGACGACGATGCGCCGCGACTCCGGGAGCGTCTGCCGGAACTTCTCTCCGCTGTCTTCGGTCTTCTTCATGGCGTGGGTGCGATGGCCCCGATTAAACCACGAATCACGGGAAAAATCAATCGCCTCGCGCGCACGCGAGGCGCGCGTGCGCTTTTCCTTGACCCGGAGGGGGCTTTTCGGTAGACTCCCGCGCATTCGCAAAACCAAGGAAAAGAAAGAAAAGGAAAACGACATGGCCGAAACGACCAAATACGTCTACTTCTTCGGCGCCGGAAAGACCGAAGGCAACGCTGATATGCGCAACCTCCTCGGAGGCAAGGGCGCCAACCTCGCGGAGATGGCCTCCCTCGGCCTCCCGGTCCCCCAGGGCTTCACGATCACGACCGAGGCCTGCACCCGCTACTACGACGACGGCAAGCAGATCGCCCCGGACATCCAGGCGCAGATCGACGACTACGTCGCCAGGCTCGAGGAGTGCGCCGGCAAGAAGTTCGGCGACGCCAAGAACCCGCTGCTCGTCTCCGTCCGCTCCGGCGCCCGCGCCTCGATGCCGGGCATGATGGACACGATCCTCAACCTCGGCCTCAACGAGACCGTGGTGCAGTCGCTCGCCGAGCAGTCCGGCAACCCGCGCTGGGCGTGGGACTGCTATCGCCGCTTCATCCAGATGTTCTCCGACGTCGTGATGGAGGTCGGCAAGAAGTACTTCGAGAAGCTCATCGACGAGATGAAGGCGAAGAAGGGCGTCACGCAGGACGTCGAGCTCACGGCCGACGACCTCAAGGAGCTCGCCTCGCAGTTCAAGGCCGAATACAGGGAGAAGATCGGCCAGGACTTCCCGACCGACCCGAAGGTCCAGCTCGCCGAGGCGATCAAGGCGGTCTTCCGCTCGTGGGACAACCCGCGCGCCAACGTCTACCGCCGCGACAACGACATCCCCTACAGCTGGGGCACCGCGGTGAACGTCCAGATGATGGCGTTCGGCAACCTCAACGACGAGTCCGGCACGGGCGTCGCCTTCACGCGCGACCCCGCCACGGGCGAGAAGAAGCTCATGGGAGAGTTCCTGATGAACGCCCAGGGCGAGGACGTCGTGGCCGGCGTCCGCACGCCGATGCCGATCGCGAAGATGGCCGAGGTGATGCCGGAGGTGTTCGAGCAGTTCACGGACGTGTGCCGGAAGCTCGAGGCGCACTACCGCGACATGCAGGACATGGAGTTCACGATCGAGAACAAGAAGCTCTTCATGCTCCAGACGCGCAACGGCAAGCGCACCGCCAAGGCCGCGCTCAAGATCGCGTGCGACCTGGTGGACGAGGGCGTCCGCACCGAGGAGGAGGCGGTCTGCATGATCGACCCGCGCAACCTCGACACGCTCCTGCACCCGCAGTTCGATGCGGCGTCGCTCAAGAAGGGCAGGTGCGTCGGCAAGGGCCTCCCCGCCTCCCCGGGCGCCGCGTGCGGCAAGATCGTCTTCACCGCGGCCGACGCCAAGGCGTGGAAGGAGCGCGGCGAGAAGGTCGTGCTCGTCCGCCTCGAGACCTCGCCCGAGGACATCGAGGGCATGAAGGCCGCCGAGGGCATCCTCACGGTGCGCGGCGGCATGACGAGCCACGCGGCCGTCGTCGCCCGCGGCATGGGCGAGTGCTGCGTTTCGGGCTGCACCGAGATCGCGATGGACGAGGAGGCGAAGAAGTTCACGCTCGGCGGCAAGACGTTCCGCGAGGGCGACTGGCTCTCGATCGACGGCTCGACCGGCAACATCTACGACGGCGTCGTGACCACCGTCGACGCGCGCATCGAGGGCGAGTTCGACCGCATCATGACGTGGGCGGACAAGTTCCGCCGGCTCCACGTGCGCACGAACGCCGACACGCCGCGCGACGCGCGCAAGGCGCGCGAGCTCGGCGCCGAGGGCATCGGCCTGTGCCGCACCGAGCACATGTTCTTCGAGCCCGACCGCATCGCCGCGTTCCGCGAGATGATCTGCGCCGACACCGAGGAGGAGCGCCGCATCGCGCTCTCGAAGATCCTCCCGTTCCAGCAGACCGACTTCGAGGAGCTCTACGAGGCGCTCGAGGGGCATCCCGTCACGATCCGCTTCCTCGACCCGCCGCTGCACGAGTTCGTCCCGCACAGCGAGGAGGAGATCGCGCTCCTCGCGAAGGCCCAGCACAAGCCCGTCACGCGCATCAAGGAGATCATCGCCTCGCTGCACGAGTTCAACCCGATGATGGGCCACCGCGGCTGCCGCCTGTGCGTCACCTACCCGGAGATCGCCCGCATGCAGACGCGCGCCGTGATCCGCGCCGCGATCAACGTCCAGCGCCGCCACAAGGCCTGGAGCGTGAAGCCGGAGATCATGATCCCGCTCACGTGCGACGTGAACGAATACAAGTTCGTGCGCGACATCGTCGTCAACACCGCCAACGTCGAGATCAACCTCTCGGGCATCAACCTCTCCTACAAGGTCGGCACGATGATCGAGATTCCGCGCGCGGCGCTGCTGGCGGGCGAGATCGCCGAGGAGGCGCAGTTCTTCTGCTTCGGCACGAACGACCTCACGCAGATGACCTACGGCTTCTCGCGCGACGACTCCGGGAAGTTCCTCGAGGCCTACTACGACGCGAAGATCCTCGAGAACGACCCGTTCGCGAAGCTCGACCAGAAGGGCGTGGGCAAGCTCATGAGGATGGCCGTGGCCGACGGCAAGGCCGTCCGCCCGAACCTGCACTGCGGCATCTGCGGCGAGCACGGCGGCGACCCGGCCTCCGTGGAGTTCTGCCACAAGATCGGCCTGGACTACGTGTCCTGCTCGCCGTTCCGCGTGCCGATCGCGCGCCTCGCGGCCGCGCAGGCCGCGATCTCGGAGAAGAAATGAGGAAGGCGCGGGACGCTCGCGCGAAGTCCGTCCGCGGGGACATCCTCGCGGCGGCGCGCGAGCTGTTCGCCGAGAAGGGCTACCGCGACGCCACGGTCCGCGAGATCGCCCGCAGGGCCGGCGCGAACGGCGCCGCCGTGAACTACTACTTCCGGTCGAAGGACGCGCTCTACGAGGCGGTCTTCGACGAGGCGTTCGAGACGTTCGGGCGTCCGCTCGCGGACCTCGTCGGGACCGTCCGCGACCAGGCGACCTGGAGGGCGGCGCTCGAGAAGTGGTTCGACTTCATGCTCGGGCTCTTCCTCCTCGACGACCCCCGGCGGGCGCTCGTCGGCCGGCTCGTCGCGCAGGAGCGCTCGTCGCCGACGGAGTTCTGCCGCCGCATCTACGACGGCGTGTTCGTCCCGGTCGTGGACGTCTTCCGGACGCTGTTGCGGATGGCGCTGCCGGACGAGCCCGCGGAGGCGTTCCAGGCGCAGTTCGCGACGCTCCTCGGGATGTGCACGTGCTTCATCCACCGCGATCCGCCGTGGGACGAGATCATCCTGCGCCCCGGCGTGGAGCGCGAGGCCTGGGTGCGGACGCTGCGCGAGCAGATCGTCGCGACGATCTGCTCGCGCTATTCCTACCGCACGAACCGCGTCGCCCCGTTGTAGCGCCCGCGGCCCCCGCGGGCGCGCGGCGCGCTACTTGTCGCGGACCTTGCCGAGGAAGTCGCGCGTGCGGGCGTTCTTCGGGGCGCCGAAGAGCGCGTCGGGCGTTCCCTCCTCGAGGATGTTGCCGCCCTCGAGGAAGAGGATGCGGTCGGCGACCTCGCGCGCGAAGTTCATCTCGTGCGTCACGACGACCATCGTCATGTGGTTCGCCGCGAGCTCCTTCATGACGGAGAGCACCTCGCCGACCATCTCCGGGTCGAGCGCGGAGGTGGGCTCGTCGAAGAGCATCACGCGCGGCTCCATCGCGAGGGCGCGGGCGATCGCGATGCGCTGCATCTGGCCGCCGGAGAGCTGCTCCGGGTAGGCCTTCGCCTTGTCGGGCAGGCCGACGCGAGCCAGCAGCTCCATCGCCTTCCTCTCCGCCGCCTCGCGCGAGACGCCGCGGATGAGGCGCGGCGCCATCGTGACGTTGTCGAGCACCGTCATGTGCGGGAAGAGGTTGAAGCGCTGGAACACCATCCCCATGTCGGAGCGGTAGCGGTTGAGGTTGCGCTCGCGCGCGCGGTGCGAGAGGCCGCGGTCGGTGCCGTCGCGCTGCAGGGAGCCGCCCGAGACGATTTCCTCGCCGCCGAACCAGATGCGGCCGGATGTCGGAGTCTCCAGGAGGTTGAGGCAGCGCAGGAAGGTGGACTTGCCGCCGCCGGAGGGGCCGATGACGACGACCACCTCGCCCTTGAGGATCGTGGTCGTGATGCCGCGCAGGACATGCAGCTTCCCGAAGCTCTTGTGCAGGTCTTCCACTTCGATGAGCGGCCTGCCCGGCGGCACCACCGGACGGTCGGAAAGGAAGGGGTCGGCCTTGTTCGCGTTCGTTTGCATGGCGCGCAGTCTATCACAAGCGCGGAGCCCGGAAAAGCGGAAAATCAGGCCGCGGCCGCGGCGCGGGTCGGGTCGAGGCGGTCGCGGAGCCAGTCGCCGAGGCGGTTGGCGGAGAGGACGAGGCCGAAGACGGCGAGCGTCACGAAGAGCCCCTCCCACCAGACGCCCTGCCAGAGGCGGACGCGCGCGTTGTCGATCATCACGCCCCACGAGGGCTCGTTCTGCGCGCCGAGGCCGAGGAAGCTCATGAAGACCTCCGTCCCGACCGCGGCCGGGAAGCGCAGCGAGAAGGCGACGATCACGAGGTGCGCCACGTTCGGCAGGAGGTGCCGGAAGAGGATGCGCGGCGTCGAGCAGCCCAGCGCCACCGCGGCGAGCACGTAGCCGCGCGAGCGGTGCTTCACCGTCTCGCCGCGGACGGTCCGGTAGACGCCGACCCACGTCGTGAGCGCGATGCCGAGGCAGACGCCTGCGAGCCCCTTGCCGGCGACGAGCGACACGGCGAGGATGAGGATTGCCGAGGGGACGGCGGCGACAGTGGCGGAGAGCCACGTCGCGACGGCGTCGATCTTCCCGCCGAACCACCCCGCCACGAGCCCGAGCAGCGTCCCGAACGGCTCGGCGAGGAGCGACGCGACGAGCCCGACGCGCACCGCGATGCGCGCGCCCTGCACGAGGCGCAGCGCGACGCTGCGGCCGAGGTTGTCGGAGCCGAGGAGGAAGAAGTGCTCGGAGCCGTCCGCCGCCGTCGCGCGGGTGAGGGGCGGCAGGTAGCGCAGCTCCAGCCGCACGCGGTTGTACTCGGGCGTCTCGTCGCGCGCCTCCGCGCGCCAGCGCGCCGCCTCGCCGAACAGGGCGGCGAGGAGATACGCGCAGAGCGCGAGAACGGTGAAGCGCGGGAACATGCCGCGGATTCTACCATTCCCCCGTCCCGCCCCGCAAGTCGCTTGCCCGTCGCGAGAACGGATTCTCGTATAGGATGCCGAAATCATTGAATTCAAGCTCAATTTCGGCGTTGGATGAAATCCCGTCAGCGGAAGAGGTCCGACATCGTCACGACGTTCTGGACCTCCTCGGCGTGGCGGTTCCGGACGAGGCCGACCGGCGTGACGACAACGACATGGACGGCAGACCGGGTTCCGGTCGTATCGGCGAACCGTTCCGCCTTGTTCCGTATGTTTTTCGCCGCCGTTCCGTCGAGCCGGACCTCTTCGGGCGAGAACTTCATTTCGCACAGGTCGACGACCCGGTCGTCGCGTTCCAGCACCAGATCGACCTGCGCTCCCGGACGTCCGTCCTCGGGCGGGCACGACCACGATGAAACGGTCGTGAGGACGCCCGAGACGCCGAGCGCGTCCTTGATCCGGTCGACATGCTCCAGACAGACCAGCTCGAAGGCGATTCCCTCCCACGCGGTACGGACGGGCCGCCGGAGCGAATGCGACCAGAACCGTTCGTCCCCTCGGGCGTTCTTCCGCACGAACGCGTAGTGGAAGAGAACGAACGGATCGACGAGCTGGTAGAGCGCCCCTTTCGCGCGTTTGCCGAATGCTTCGTATTTGCGCACGAAGCCGCATTCTTCCAGTTCGGCGAGATACCCGGTCAGGTGACCGCTGTCGTCGGGCGCGGCCTTCCTTGCGATTTCCTCCCGGGTCAGTCCGGCCTTCCGGGTTCCGAGCTCCTCGACGATCCGAACGTAGGGCTCGGGTCTCCGGAACAGCGAGCGGAACAGTTCGTCGAACTCCCCGCGGAGCGCGCCCTTCTTCGCGAATAGGAGCGAATCGACGCACCCGGACATGCTTCCCCCGGGGTTCAGCTGGCTCCAGTAGAACGGCACTCCGCCGAAGACCATGTAGAGCTGGACGATCTGGAACCGGTCGAAGGCGAGTCCGCGGGACTTCGCGTAGCGTTCGCATTCGCCGAGGGAGAACGGATCGAGACGGATCCGGTCCGTAACGCGGTTGTGGAGCCCGCCGCGGGAGCGGATCACCTTGTTGAGGATCCAGGATGTCGCCGAGCCGCAGACGACGAGGCAGACATCCTTCCGCCCGGACGCCCAGCCGTTCCAGAAATGCTCGAACGCGGGAAGGAAACGGGACTTGCGCGTGTCAAGCCACGGAAGTTCGTCGATGAAGACCACCTTCCGTCTTTTCCGGCTTCGTTCGAGCAGCTCCCGGAGCAGCCGGAACGCCTCGATCCAGTCGGCGGGAAGCGGGCAGTCCCGGTAGCCGAAGTCCTTCAGCGAACCCTGGAAGCTTTTCAACTGGTCCGGCATCGAACCGGTCGCCATTCCCGTGTGGTGGAAAGCGAACGAATCGCGGAACGTCTGGCGGACCAGAAACGTCTTTCCCACCCGGCGCCGTCCGTAGACGGCGACGAACCGCGGCTCCCGCGCCGTCGCCGCCTCTATCAGGATTTCCTGCTCGCGTTCCCTTCCGATCATGTCGTCCTCCGTGATTATCAAGTGCCGAAATCCTATCACAACGACTCGATTTCGGCAATGGATAATTTCCGGAAGTCCCAATCCCCGGCGGACGCGGCTTCCATCGCGGCCGGCGTTGGCCGCCGGGCTCCGCGCGGCGCTACGGCATCTCGACCTTCACGCGAAAGAAGCGGGTCGCCTCGTTCGTCGGGCCCCAGGACGTGTCGACGAGGTTCGTCTTGCCCTCGACCGTGTAGACGCGTTCGTTCTTCGTCCCGCCTTCGTTGAGGTCGGGCGACCAGGTCACCCGCGGAGGGTCGACGGTCGCGTCGATCTCCGCGAAGAACCGCGATGTCGCGTTCGTCGGGTCAAGGCCCGCGACGTAGCACGCCCAGACGTCGTTCGCTCCGTTGGCCGCCGGCGCGTTCGCGGCCGTTTCGTAGCCCGCTTCGCTTCCGTCTCCGAGCGCGAAGCCGTCGAGCCACGCGTAGGGAACCGGAACGGGCGTGGTCGTCGTGTGGTCGGACGGTCCGCGAAGCGGGTCGGTGAAGACGACGTAGACTTCGTCGTAGTCGCTCACGCCGTCGTCGTCGGTGTCCGCCTTCGCCGGATCGGTCCCGATCATCTCCTCCTCCGCGTCGAGCAGCCCGTCGCCGTCCGTGTCGAGCGCCGTCATCACGCGGATCGGCTGTGCGCGCGTGGCGTCCGCGAGGGCGTCGCCCGTGTCGATCACGGCCCAGACCGTCTCCCACGCGCTCGTGAACGCGACGCCCGCCATGTCCCACGTGATGCCGGCGTCGTAGCCGTTCGCCTCGCCCGCGAGAACCGCCCCGATGTCATCGGCGCCGATTTCCGCCCCGTCCGGTTCCCCGCGCCGGAACGAAACGACCGTCCCCTCCGGCGCCGGGCCGAGCCCGTAGTTCCGTACCGTGACGGTGAGAAGGCGGATTTCCGGCGTCTCGGCGACTGACCGTGCGTTCTCCAGCCACAGGTCGGGCGCGCCAGGACGCCAGATGGCTTCATTGTTCGCGACGCTTGCATCCGACGTCCCCGCCGGGATTTCCAATCGTGCCGCGAACGTCAGGTCGGCAAGCGAATCGTCGCACGTCCAGAGGTTCGTCACGACGACCGCCGCGCCGCCGGGTAGGTCGAGCGGGACGGTTGCGCCCGTCTCGCCGAAGAGTTCCGTTTCCGCACCCGCGCCGTCTCGCACGAACAGCCGTGGCACGACGTTTGTCGCGGTACCCAGCCCGAGATTTCGAACCGTCACGACGACGGGCGTCGCTTCGCCGGAAACGGGATCGTCGGCGAAGAAGAATTCCGCCGCCAGCACCGCCGGATCGGCCGCCGCCGGAATTTCGCCGGTCCGCAGCTCCGTTTCGCCCCACGCGACTTCGCCCGCGGCGTTCGTCGAAACCGCCGTGCTTTCCCAGGCAAGCGACAGCGAACCGTCCGCCGCGAACGTGCCGGAGACCGCGGAGACCTGCCGTCCCGCCTCCCGCGCCGCCGCCACCGGACCGCCCCACGCGCCCGTGGCGGGGTCCCGCGGCATCGCGACGGGATGCGACGAAAGATGGTCCTCGTCGGGTTCGACCCAGACAAGCGCCATCGCGCCGTCCGCTCCGCGCACGGGTCGCGCCGCGCCCGACACGTCTCCGTCCCAGAGCACCCGCGCGTCGGTCGCGGCGGCCGTTCCGTCCGCGATCCGCTCGCGCAGCGTGCCGTCTTCCGTCCACAGCGCGAAGGCCGTGCCGTCCGGTTCCAGCCGCGCCACGGGAGAACCGGCGTCCGCGAGGCCCGACGCCAGCGCGACCGGCGCGCTCCACGCGCCGCCGCGCCACGCCGCGGCCGAGACGGCGAAGTCGCCGGACGTTTCGGAGTCGGCGTCCGCGTCGCAGGCCCAGACGATTTCCGCGACCGTCCCGTCATAGACAAGGTCGAACCCGAGCGCTGCGCCGGCGTCCGCCGCCACGGCGACTGGCGCCGACCAGACGCCGCCCGCGTAGCGCGCCGCCCGGATCTGCATCGGCGCATCCGGCGAGCCGAACGGCGTGCCCGCGCCGTTGCGGAGCCACGCGACCACGGCCGTTCCGTCCGGCGCGACCGCGACCTGCGGCGCCAGGTCGAGCGCCGTGTCGTCCGTGAGGTTCGTCGCCGCCCATTCGCCCGTGGCGGGGTCTCGCACCGCGACGGCGATCTCCATCGCCTTGCAGACGTCCTCGAATTCCTCGTCCTCCGCCAGCTCCCGCTTCGCGTTCGCCCACGACAGCACCGCGGTTCCGTCCGCCGCCGACGCGAGCGCCGGCGTGAAGTCCGGCGTCCCGTCGTCCCAGACGTCCGCCGGGTCGATCGCCGAGCCGGAGCCGGGACTTGAGGTTCCTTCGTCCGGCGCGGCCGCCGGTTCGACCATGGACGCCGCGGCGAGCGGCGCGGAGACGGCGCGGAAGAACTTCCGCCTCCCCGGATGTTCCCCGTCGCCCCGTGGCTGGACGTCCCCGTCAGGAAGTCGCGCGACCACCAGACGCGCAGCTTGTCCTTCTCCTTGAAATTGCCCCAGCCGAACACGCGCCAGTATAGCTCGCCCCACACGGTTCCCGCGAACGTTTCCGTCGCGAGGGTCGGGCCCGACAGCCGGGCGGCGTAGTCGATATCGCCGCCGGCGGATCCCGTCACGCCGACGTAGGGAACACCCGCCATCGCTTCCCCGTATGCGGAAAGGAGCGGGCGCAGGTCGAACGTCCCTTCCAGAAGCCCCGTCGTCCGATCGATCCGGATGTCGAGCGCCGCCGCGATCTTGAATCCGCCCTTGACCTTGACGAGCCACAGCGTCTGGGGAATTCGCGCGGACTCCTCCACCTTGCCGGCGACCTTCACCCGGAAGCTCCCGACGGCGTTCCCCCAGCATTGCTTTTCCGGCAGCCACTCCAACGACGTTCCGCCGCCGAGTTCGCCGTCGATGTCGACGGAACCCAGCCGGGCCAGCGATTTCTTCAAAAAGGACTTGGCGAGTTCTGGTCGCTCGCTCTCCATCTTTCGGCGCAGCCCCGCGTCGTTGTTCTGCTTGTAGCGGCCGGACGAGGAGTCGAACGATTTGGCGACGGACACCGAAGGCCAGAGCTTGATCGGTATTTTCGTACCGAAAAACTCGAGCGTGTCGTCCACGTCCTCGAAAACCGGAATGGTCGCGAACGTCTCGCCGGCATAGAGAACCCGACCGCTTGTCGTATCCAGCGCGAACATCTCGCCGGCACCTTCGGGGACGGGGGCGATGTCGAGGTTCACGCGGAACGGCTTCGTCGTGATCTCGCGGCCGTAGTCGTCGACGCACACCGCCGCCACTTCCATCTTTCCGCCGGCCCGAAGGCCGCCCACGTCCAGCACGAAGCCGGGCGACGGAAACGGCGCCGACTGGCCGTTCACGAGAAAACTGCGTGGCGCACGGCGGTTCTTGAGTTCCACGAAAAACGAAACGGGGAGGGAAACGCCCTCCAGGAACGTCGCGCGTCTTCCGTATGCCGTTCCGTAGGCGCCCTCGCAGAACTCGCACCAGACGTTCTCGATTTCCCAGCCGCCGCGCGTATCCACGCCGAACTCGTCCGACTCGCCTTCGAGCGTCTCGCCCGGGCGCGTCGCCTCGACCTGCGCGACCGCGTTGCTGAGGACGGTTTCCGTCACGTCCGAGCCGGCATCCCACTCGACGACCTTGTTCCTTCCGGGAATCACGCCGGCGCCCACGTCGCCCGTCAGCGTCGTCGCCGCCGGAACGCTTCCGCCCTCCGCGCCGCTTCCGAGCGAGATGCCCACGTCGTATTTCCCTCCGTCGTTCGCATGGAGGTCGTAGATGATCCGGACCTTCTGCATCCCCGGCACCGGCCGCGCGCGGACGTTCTCGATCCGCCGCGGCGGAATCTCGACCATCACGAGCCCGTTCCATTTCCCGTTCGCGTCGATCACCCGCGACCATTCGCTCGCGTACCGATGCGAGTAGTATCCCCGCGCACCGCTGGCGACATTGCGGAAGACATAGCTTCCCGTTGTCGGGGGAACGCCCCCCAGCCAGACATTGGTCAAGGACGAACAACCGTCAAACGCATACGAATCGATTCTTGTCACCGACTTGGGAATCGTGATTGATTTCAACCCAATGCAGTGCGAGAAAGCATAATTTGCAACAGTCTCCAATTTGGTAGAGAGTTTTACCTTCGCAATAGTGTAGCAATTGCAAAACGCATAACCGTCGATAGTTGTACAATGCTCCAAGTCCAAATCACCCTTCAGTTGATTGCAATTATAAAATGCGTACGTATCAACCGAAGAACAAGCAGTCAGATTTAAATTTCCGGTCAGCTTTCGACAGTTATAGAACGCATTGCTACGGATACTTTTCGGGCCTTCGCTAAAGCTGATTGTTGATAGATTCGTGCAACCATAAAATGCCTCATTGCCAACATCGTCAATTTGGCCGTGGAAAATGCATGATTCCAATTCGGTCAAACCTCGGCACAGATTGTTGGAAACAGAGGTCACACCAGTGCCGACCTCAAGCAAGCGAAGATGCGTGCATTCAAGGAATGGACTGTTGAAAACCCTGCCACCGTAGATGGACGTATATGATCCCGACTCAAGACCAACAATTCCGTTTCCCAACCTGACACTTGTCAGCCTGCTGCATCCCTTGAACGTTGAAGCCCTCACCGACAAACCGTTGCCGTCGACATCGGCCGACACCATGTTCACGCAGGCCTCAAAGGAACTTCCCCCGAGCATGCGGAGCGGTGTGTCCGTCTCGAGTGACGAGATACCGACGCAACCGTAGAACGCTTTTGGGCCCACAACTTCCGTAGCCGGAAGCTCCAGGTCTCCGAAGGGCAGCGCTTCGCAATTGTTGAAAGCCGAATCTTCGACAGACTTGCAATTCGCCAAGTTGATTTCGCTGTTCAATCGTCTGCAATTGGAAAAGGCGTAACTGCCGATATTCGTCACGGGTCCTGAAAAGGAACAATCTAACAAGTTGGTGCATCCGGTGAATGCGTAGTTCCCAATGTTTTCCACGATTCCGTCGAACCGAATTGTCCTAAGTCCTTTCAAATTGCAACAGAGGTAGGATGGGATGGTCTTGATGCCCCTTCCAATCGAAATCGTTTCCAGCGATTGGCAATTCATGAATGGGCTGTAGTAATTCGAGGACATGTAGGAAATGCCGGACTGCAGATTCGTCACTCCGTCGCCGATGGAAACCTGGCGAAGATTCGCACAGTCCTTGAAAACATCGGAGGAAACCGACAAATCGCTCCCGTCAATCGTGGCACGGAGCATTCCCGTGCAACCATAAAACGCGGAAGATCCCAACTTTTCCAAGCGGGCCGCTGTTGTTAACGACGAAACTTCCTTGCACCCATAAAAGGCGGAATCTCCTATCGTGCGGCAATTGGCCAAATTCAAGTCACCTCCAAGACGCATACAGTTGTAAAATGCACGCCCCTCAATTTCCTGTACATTCTCCCATCCAATAGTCATGGTTAGCTTCTCACATCCTTCAAATGAGGAAGCGCCCACTGATTGGACGGGCCCTTTGAAGGTGACAGTTTCCAATGACTTGAGATTTCGGCAAAAATAGTTTGAAATGCTTGTCAACCCGCTACCGATTTCGATTTCTGTCAGCCGAGTACATCCACTAAATTGCCCCTCTCGTTGATTTCCGACAACGCCGTCTCCCAATATGATCGTCTGGAGGTTTGTGCAACCGGAAAACAGCTGGTACGAAAGAACCAAATCCGTGCCATCAAGTTTGATAAAGTTCAATCCGGCGCATCCACTGAATGCGTTGTTGGATATTTTATGAAGACCGGTTCCCGTTTGAATCCGTAAAAGCGTTCGGCAGTTGTTGAATGCATAATTTCCAATGCTTGTGCATTGAGACAGGTCTATCCCGTCTTCCAATCGATAGCAGTTCTTGAATGCAGAATCACCGACTGTCTTCGGTCCGGAGCCGAATGATACTGACACGAGATTGGTGCAACCGTCAAACACCTCATTGCCAACATCGTCAATTTGGCCGTGGAAAATGCATGATTCCAATTCGGTCAAACCTCGGCACAGATTGTTGGAAACAGAGGTCACACCAGTGCCGATCTCAAGCAAGCGAAGATGCGTGCATTCAAGGAATGGACTGTTGAAAACCCTGCCACCGTAGATGGACGTATATGATCCCGACTCAAGACCAACAATTCCGTTTCCCAACCTGACACTTGTCAGCCTG